>Ga0099797_100333_pt1 | contig 30888 bp, 17 predicted proteins | sample Uncmet_Sort48C_1_FD_89871 | JGI IMG/M metagenome (GOLD analysis project Ga0099797, IMG submission 89871) | Marine eukaryotic communities from CALCOFI LINE 67, Pacific Ocean - C012_Sort48C_1 | ecosystem: Environmental > Aquatic > Marine > Oceanic | place: Pacific Ocean: Monterey Bay | collected... | reverse complement strand
TTCCGAGAGGAAATCGCTCTTCGCAAGCCTAAATTTTTTTATAATTCTTAGTTTTTTATTCAAGAATTTATTACATTTAAGAATTAACAACAAATAGTTTCAACCGTTTTGCACGCAAGGTTTTTCAAGGAACTTTCCCCTACAGAGCTTTAATGAAATTTACGAATATTTGCATACTGTGCTATTGTAATATGAAAAAATTTCAGGCCCGATCTCCGCCGCGCGCTTCTCAGCCTCCAGTTCGCACCTGTGCACCGTGGTCGTTTTTAAATTCATCAGATCAGCCTGCACGTTCGCAAAGCCCTCCTTCGCCCGCTGTTCGATGGTTTCGAAATCCTCCACGATTTTCTTGAATCGCTCTTTCATTTCGACTTCAAAATTACAAAATTTCGTATGGCAATTTTCATTTGTTTGTAAAAGTTTATTTTCGAAATTATTTTCGAGCCCCTTCAATTTTTGAGACCCCTGCTCCTCAACGCGGACCAGCTGCGTCTCGAATGACCTCAAAATAGATTTGCACTTTAGTTTACCCAAAAAAATAGTCATAGCAGTATTCAAAACGCTGGTTTCCGCCCTCGCGTGCTAAACAAAACCCACTATGTATGAGGGCCCATACTTACGGCTGCGACGCCACGCGGCATATTAGTTTGTACAGTAAAGTTAAACTATATGAAATGATTGCATTCAAAATTCATTTATAATTCGATCATAATATTACCCCGAAGAAGTTGAAGAATATTATTGACTATAGTATACCGACTCAAATTTTCCGATTTCTTCTCGAGTTGTTCGAACTTTTCATCCACACGGTTTCTCGCGTCGTCGCCTAATTTTAAAACTTGCTCCTTGATGGAATTCGCCAGATCCTGCATATTTTCCGCTAGATTTCTTATCAACATCTCGTTCTGGGCGTGGCGCGCCTCGTTCTCCTTCTTGTCGGAGCTTTTCGAAACATTTTCCTCCTGTATTTTCTCGAGTTTTTTTTCGAGATTTTCGTATTTCTGATTATAATCCCTCCTCATGCTCTCGAGGTTTTCGCCCACAATTTTTTCAAGTTTCTCCGTCCTTTCGAAATGCTGGCTTTCGATTTTCTTCTTCATATCGGCGATTTGTTCATTGAAATTAATTTGAATTTTTTGATTTTCAGAATCCGCATTCTTCTTGATTTTCTCCATTTTTTCAGCAACAGTTTCGGACAAGAACTTTTCAAGCACTTTGCGACTCGTCTCACGGATTTCGTGACTCAGATCGCCCTTTATTTTTTCGGTCTTTTCCGCATTTTTCTCCACGGCGCTTTCCAAAACGCCCGTTCTTTCCTTCAGCGCGTCCAAATTTAGCGAAAAGGATTCGCAGAAGTCGGCCTGCGCGTGTCGAGCCAACAACGACACGGAGTGGACCTACATCATGTTGATTTAACACTCCTTCAAATGTATCTTAATCAAACTTCCCTACGACACACAGTGCCCTAACACTTCATTAAATGACTTCATTCATCAAAAATCACTACCCGCGCAACCAATCTCAATTCTAGTAAGAGCTCTACAAACCTAACAATTGCGTACATACCACGAAATTTACGGGTGAAAGATCGGCCCTACAGCCACATGAACTAGAATGGACCAGATCCCGCTCGACATGCGCTACACCTGCCGCGACGCCTGCCGCGCGCTCGCGCGCAGGCGACATGTTGGTGCCGGGCGAGCAGACGCTCCCGGGAAACATTTTTGTATTATATCTATAGGATGATGAACCGATAATACATACTGAAAAATCTACGAGTGTGACGAAAAGGCTTCATGATGTGTACATTCGCGGGTATACAATTCAGCTTCATTCCTCCACACAAATACTCATAATATCATATTCCCGGATTGATTCGGTCTGATTATGTCAGATCGGATACTGCAGTGTCAAATAATGTGACAATAATTCGGTTTTTTTGATTTTCAGGCGCAATTTTGTTTTGAGTAGTCTTCACGTACACCATGATACCAAAACACCACCTCATGCCACTAGCGAACACGTCCGCCCCGATTTTGAATCATGACAAAGGGCAACCTGGAAATTTTGAATCATGAAAAGACCAACCTGAAAGTGACGTGCCATGTGTACTTCAACGCTTACGAAACTATATCAACATTATAGATTGCATACCAATCGCTGCGGAAGAGCTCAACATTCTTCTCATCAAGCTGCGAACCAAAAATGGCAAAATGCAACCAAACGCGCATTGAATGATTCAGTCGGGCAACAATTTGATACACCATGCGTCTGATTCGGCGGTTCATTTGACGTCCCAGCAATGATTTGAGGAATCTTTAGCTCTTTTCTTGCTTACTTTCTACTCGTTTGCTCTTTGCGGCCAGCAACGGTCCTCATCACAATGGCCGCCCAGTCCTCGGATCCACCGGATTTCCAAAATTGTCCACATGATTCAAATTGTAGGAGCGGGGCCAGATCCGCTGCATGACTACGAAGGAAAGCATGACGCCGAAGAAGCTGGCCGCGTACAGCTTCCACGGCGCTGCCGCTTGCGGTTGCGGGGGAACGTAGCTTGTGGGGGGATGTTGTTCTTGTTGTTGTTGCGGCACAACACCTGCTGGTTGTTGCACGACACTGTGCGCTGAAGTGCTTGGCTTGCGAATCCGCGCGCCGAAAGTCCTGATACAATTGGATCCTTTGGCTCGCGCCCTTCTTCGGCCTTCCTGATTGTCCAGCAAAGACAAAAAATACCGTGATTGTTGCGGTCCGGAAAAGCTGCGCGCGAGAGCTGTACTTTTGCGAAGAAACATCTTAGTTATCTTGGGAGAATATACCTAAACAAATCTGCTTTTGCTGCGGAAAATGATTCAATAATATGTGCGGTCCCCTATAACACAGAAGAAACGAAACTTCAACTCTCAAGAAGGTGTATTGACGATTTGATATTTGCGGAGGGTTTTGCGGATGAGTCTTTCTTTCGCGAACACAATTTTTCTGAAATTGATTACAAGATATGTTTGTATTCATCCATAGTGGGTGTCGCAGTATACGCGTGGTCTTGATTAAATGTAAACACAACAGCGTTTCCATTAAAACACCATTTCCGGAAGAGACGCCCTCTCATACGTGAGAGAGTGTCCGTGAGAGAGAGAGAGCAATTGCCAATTGAATAGAACGCAATGAACCTAGAACAGTAGTAGAATTGATGATAACACGTAGTCGTAGTAGAATTGATGATTGATGAATCGATAGTAGTATTATGAAAACTTTTGCTGAACCATATTCACAGTAATAGCTTATTAACCTAGGCGCATCCCACGTGGGAGCAAAAATATCAATCTCCATTATAGCCATACACTCAATATTATACACTTGAGACTGTTCCTTGCACAAAATTAATATTCACCGCTATCACCGACCGGGTGAGCTGTGACATCCTCGCAAAAAAAAATTAACTAAAAAAAAATTTCGAGGCGCGCTGCTGAGGCTCTCGCGTTCTAAAAAAACGTTGCATAAGAGCTATGTAAGATTGTAGATTAGAACATATAATATGCAATATGAATTCATATTATAAGCAGTATAAATACACAATTGACGTTCATATTATTTTTTCTTGTATGCGCTCATACTGTGCACAACAATATTATAATCGGCGGCGGAAACGATTTTTCTCCTGCCCACTGTGAACTCAATTATGCGCGGCGGGCGGTTTTTCTTTTGCCAATCTTTTTAATTTTCGAGGAGTGCTTTAATTCAGAATGGCATCATAATAACATAATATAACAAGACGCCTTTTCGAGGAAAAACTGATCGAGGGACCCTATGGTTAATTGTTGCAATAAATCATATACTGCATGATGTGTTTAATATTAATGTTTTTTTACGGGAAAAATCGAGTAATGGGACTCGTGGATAGTGATTTTTACTATCGATAATAATACTACAGATTCGGGTCCCTTCTTGTGTACGAAACCTTCTTGTGCGGCTGTACGGCTACTGTAATAGCAGAAAATGATAAATCATCCATATAATATAGATCAACAAGCAGCGCGCTTCTGGCGGCACTCATCATATTCAGCGGGACCCGCTTTCATATGAAGCATCAATGTTTCGCATTCTGGATTTCGCCCAAGTTGTATACTATAGTTAGTTGTATACTATAGTTGTTTCGATTCTCCTCCCTCGCAGAGAGAGTGAAGGAATGCTGTTTCTCTACTTCTTGTGAGGAAAAATTTAGTCCCGGTCGTCTACTAGTTTTTCCTCGAACGCCTGCGATAAGAGGCGCACGCGTGAGCCGCCTCCGACGCGTCGGTTGTCCGCTGGTCGACCAGAGATTCGCAGCGGGGCCCCCCCAGAGGTTCCTGTGTTCGAATTGTGCGACTGCTTTCGGGACCCCGCTGGGCTGGCTACTACTCGCGCAACAGCTTCAGGGCAGGACACAATAGGTCCTGCTGATAGTGCCGTTTCGTCTCCTCCTGACATTTTTTCTACCACTTCTTCAATGACTGCTTCTTCCGGAGCAGGATTTTTTTCCGGCAGGATTTTTTTCAAGAGACGCACGCGCGAGCCGCCTCCGACTCTTTTTTTCGAGCCTCCGATACTGTCTGCTGCTCGACCAGAGTTGTTTTGTTGCTCCTTTGCCCGGGTCCCAGACAAGGTAAATCCGGATTCTGCGTTTGAATCGGTGCGCGACTGTCTACGGGACCGGGCCCCTACTTCTGGGCTGGCTACTACTCGCGCAGCATAAGGTGGTTCCGCGGGGGACGCAATAGGTCCTGACAGTGCAAAGGTCTCTTCTCCTGACATTTTTATTACTACTCCTTCCGGAGAAGGCTTTTGCGGGAAAACTCCACTACAATCGGCTTTCTCAAGGTTCCGGGAAAATTTTTTCTCAACAAATACAATGTCACACCCGGAGCCTTTAATCGGCGAGGGAGACTCACAGGGTCCCTTTTGCGCCAGTGAAATATTCGAAAAAATCGAGCTTGACCGGGAGGGCCCCCGACCATCCTGAGAGGGTGACTGACAAGGAGAAGGGCCCCTGTATCTCCCAGCGCCTCTCGTTGTAAGCGGCTCTTTTTGTGGCGATTTTTGAGAATTTTCTGGACTACCACTCAGAAGTAGTGGAAGCGTATCAGGTCCTTCCTCCTCCGGTACAAATGTTTGCTTCTCTCCGAGTTTTTTTGAAAGAAGAAGATTGGCTTTTTCGTAAGAAGAGAACGAGTTCAATGCGTGTGGCGAGGGTAAATAATCCGGCAGCAAAGCTGCTGCTACTGTGCCGCTATTACTTTTACGGGACATTCTCTGGGAAGATACCGACGAGACACTTCTTCTCATTAACAATCTCTCGGAATGAGAAGAGAAAAACCTTCCCGACGGAAAATTAAGAATCCCTTGCTTACCGGTTTCTTCCCGTTTTTCGAAATCTTCTTTCATATTTTCATTTTCGGCATCTTCGTTATTACCGACCTTGCTGAAAGTAGTTTCTTCGTCGGGAGCCTTGTTGAAAGTAGTTTCTGCTTCCTCTAAAGCCCGCAACTGGGCCCCAGCGCTGCACACGGGCTCACCAGGCCTTTGATAAGTTCTTCTCCCAGCCTCGATCAAAATCTCCGAAAAAGTTCGAGCAACAGGGGCCCGATCATTCCCACCAAGTGGAATATGGGGAACCCGGCTCCTCGTGTCAAGATTTGGCAATTTTTCATGCGGATACCCTTCGCTACTATCATCGGTGCTGCTGCGACTGAGACTAGTGCTGATACTGTGGCGCTTGCGCAGATGTTTTCGAAAGCTTGCAGCGGAAACGGGGCTCGCAGGGTGGGAGATTTTGAGGAAGCCCGACGACTGATTACAGCCCGACGACGACAAAGTCGTGGAATCGGCGGGAGCCGACATTTTTTCGTCCAAAACCAACGCTTTTACATCTCTTCTTCTACTGGTGCTATTCGGCCTTTCTTCGACGATTGGGACCCTGGTCCCATGCGGCACTAATACGGGGTTGGTGGCAGCGCCGCGAACTGACGAAGCTAGTCTCCCGGACGAGGAGCTGGAGACGATGCGGACATTCTGGCTATGTGCGACTGCGGCAGATACGGAATTTTCAAATTCGCTACTAGCATAGTTGTAGTGATAGTGCGCGTGGCCGCTCGAGGTATGGCCTCGTGTCATCATAGCCCGGGGTTCCGACAGTTCGGACGGCACTCCCAGGGGCCCGTCAGTACTGCTAACCGTAGGGCCCGTCAGCCGACCCACTACCGCTACGGCGGGTGAGGCGGGCACGACGGGAGGAACAATCGGCACGCCGGAGAGAATTTTTTGAGGAACATCACACAAGGAGGGGTTTTCCACTTCGTCTTCTTTTTTTCGTGACGCACGAGATGGCCGACTCGCATCTTCTTGAAGAAAACCACTACTCGTTAATATGTGTTGTTCTGCCTCGTAAGAGATCTCTTGCGATGGCTTTTCTAAATCTCTTGCTTCAGAATCTAGTACCTCTGCCAGAAGTTGATTTTTTTGTCCTCCAGAAGGATGAGATTTTTGATCGCCCTTTCCTCCTCCAACAGTTGGAGGAGCAGCGGGACCCTCCTTGCTGGAACCCCCCGCTATCTCAGGCTCTTCACTATCGTATTCAAGAATCGCACCCAGCATTTCGTCCGCAAGGTCCGGTGAGCGTCGGAGGCGCGCCGCGCGCTCCTTGACCGCTAGGCGCCATTTCCGGGCAGCGTCCCGCGCGATGTTCTTCTGGAGCGGGACCCCGTTGTCCGGCGTGGTCTCACGCAGGTTGTAGTTCTCTCTCTGAGCTCTTGTGCTATCATTCTTATTAGGGTCCGACGAAGACGCTTTGGTGTTCTCATCGTTGTTATTGCCGGTTGTTCCTCTTAAAGAGCTTCTTCTTAATATATCATCCACAATAGCAGTGCTTGGCGGCTGTGCACTGCTCACGAGAACGTGATTCGGAAAATTTGTGTACTTGCTGCTAACGAGACTTTCTTCTTCTTCTTTTTCGAGATTTCTCGACTTGTTTTTTATCTTCTCGAGATCTCTGCGCGCACGCCTTTGCGCCTCCTGCCTCCTAGCAATTTTCAAGTACCTGGTCATTGGTATAATAATAATGTTAAAGGTCACGATTCAGATTGCATAGCGGCGCACCACCGTATCAAGGTAAGTGTTGTTCACTCATATAGGTAATATCAAGTCGCATCTTTCTTTTCATCGGCATCACACATCTTGTTCATAGTCTTTCTTCACGGTACTACATACTTACCATACATTTCGACTTTAATTTACGTAAATACGATATAAATTACCACAAAATGATAAATGATTACCATAGCATACATAATGTCATACACTACACTGTCTATACATGAAAAAATCGGAAAAGAAAATCAAAAATTATTATCAAAAATACTCTCGGTAATGCGTTCGGCGGAGGCTGTGCAGCTTTTCTCGGGAAAAGTTGCGGATGGCAAACGCCTCCTTCAGCAGTTCGTCGTGGTCAAAAGCCATGGATACCGCGTTTTTCAACTTGGTTTGCGCTTCTTCCATGTCGTCGTTTTTTCCCAAATTCGCGCGCTTGATCAGTATGAGGATGACCCGAAAGATAACTTTCATGCCCTCGCTGAAGAGGCAATCCCAGACCCGATACAAAGTCCCGCTCGGCAGGCCGTGCGGTCCCGCGAACAGTGTCAAAAACCACGGCGCCAGAAAATGCACCTCCATCTCGGGAGGGAAGCAATCGCAGATTTTGTACAATTTACAGAGCTCCACAACAACCCGGCAGTCCGAGCGAAGCTTTATTATCATAATTGTTGTTGATTTTTCTGAGAACTAGAGATAAATTATTATATATCACTCAATGTCAATGAACTATATCTAGAGATATTATCAGCATACGATAGCATATACCATAATGTGTGTTGGTTTCTTTTTTGGATAAGCGATTTTCTAAAATGCAAGAGTATTCATGCTGAGCAGCAATATAAGCTATGCTGGATAGCTGTATTGCCAAGTTTAGATCTTTTAGCTGTCCATATTTCTCGGAACCTTTACTATATAATTGTATGCTGCGTGACAATACATAGCGTAGTTGAACCAGCGTCATCCCAGGGGTGAAGAAATCTTTGATGTTCAGGTCCCACTGTGTTTCCAGTTTGGGGTGCCCGCTCAGGATCGAATCTAACACCCAGAAAGCAAGGCTGGGCTCGGTAAAAGTGAGCAGCCGTGCCACCACGTAGTTCAGGCCTTGATGTATTTTATGTATGCATAGTCATCACAGTTAATATTCAATCAAAATATCCATTCAGATGGTAATTATGATGTTGACCAAAATTTGATGGCCTCAACCCGTCTACGGTATTTACTATGGACGTGGCGCTGTGTACATACTATAGGCCATACATTGAAAACCTCGAGAAGCTGTATTAGTAATCTCTAGAGAATAATTATTAATTCTTAGTGTGGTCTTTTCAGTTCTACCGCTTCCATTCTGCTTACATATCGTGCGGCAGCTCTGGGGCTCGACGCTAAAATAATCATAATATTAATACAGCTGATAAGAACCCTGGCAATAGCCCATATCCGCATGTTGCACGGCAATGGCATGCAGGACGTTGCGTAGGTTCTCGCGTTCTATTTAATAGTTTTTTAGGACTATGAATTGATGTAGAGCTCATCTACTGTCAGTGTTTCCAGCTAAAGAGGAAGAGTGATGTATTAGATTTTCGACATCAGGGATAGAAAGAGCGAAGTGAAATATTTTGTGTTCCTATATTCAACACTTTCTTGCATATATTCAAGATATGAAGTTTTTGCGCTTGAAGGATCTGGCTATATTTAACAAGTATGTCCACAGTAGAATGAAGAGAGCACAGACAACATAACATTTGATTTGTCATTTCAAATGTCAAAAAATACCGCGCCGTACTAGGGCGTGGTAGGGGTACGTGCGACCGATGTCCAACTCGATCGACTGCATCACGGCTGCAGGCAGCACCTGATTTTATTCCTAAAATTTCATGTCACGCACGGGCCTAATCTGTCGACAAATTAACAGTCGACAATTTTTTTGTTGTGTTTTTTTATAGTATAGAAATATTCAAATTCTAAGCTCATATTCAAATTCTGCATTTTAACGACACGAACAAGAATCATTTAATTGATACATGTGTAAAAGAAGAAGAACAATGATATAAAACCGTCTCTGCAGCCCTGAGCGCGGTCGCATACGCGCGAGGATTCTTGGCTTGTTTGCGCGACCCGCCCATCAGCGCGACCCACACTTCGCCGCGTTCCTTGTCGGGCACGCCTTTCCGGCACAGTTTTTTGAGCTTGTCCGTCCCCAGCAGCGCGGCACGGTTTTTGGAGCCCGTCCACTCGCGTAAAAAATCTTTCTCTCTTTTACTCGCTTTCTCCGCGAACCTATAGTATATCAACTGTGCACTGTTAATAATTTCATGCTTTCTTCAATTTAATATTTGGTTTGAGCACTGACTGTACATGTACTTCCTATATCCTAGCGAAAATATCAGTGCAGTCACTGCTACTTTAGGTTAAATATTATTGAAAAAAGGACAAGGCAGTCATCACAGATGTATATTATTGAATTAGGCTTTTTTTGTTTTGACACGATTGTGGAATCCAACTCGGCCAGACACTGTGGCGTTTTTTATATGTGAAAGAACCTTTTCTCGTAGGGCGCGTCGTCGCGCTGACACTCGAAGCCATAGCAGTCCACGATGGGGGGCGGCCGCGTTGCTGCTGTCTTGGCTCCACCCCCTTTGGGGGTACCGCCACTGGCACTGGTCCGCCCGTTGGAAGAGGGTCCCGCCCTCGTTGGCAGGGGCCCACCATTGCCATTGGCCATGCCATTGGCACCACCCAGCAATGGGGGCCCGTCCCGCGACCCGCTGCTGGGCGTGGGACTCGCGTACTGACTCGGGATCGATTCACTTCCGACACTGTCGACGTTCTCATCGAGGTGTGCCGGCAGAACCTTCGGTTCGATCCGCCGACTAATAATTTTCTTTTCCGGCGAGCTCCCGGGGGCCATCTTCTGGGTAACAGGATGGTTTATATGTGCTTGATCGGCACAGCTGCTGGTCGAATTTTCGTCGGTTTTTGGCGCGGTCTCAGAGGTTCTGGCGTGGTGTCTGTTCACAGGTGGTGGCGGTGTCGCGGATCCAGAGAATTCTTGGGAAATTCTTGGGAAAACGGCGCTCGACTTCAACTTGGTAGCGTGCCGCCGTGGCCAGATAGCTCGCGGGGGGCACCCGCCGCCAAAACCCACCACTCTGGCGGAGCCGCAGCTAGATGACGCTTTCGAAATTTGCGCTGAGACCTGTCGCCGTTGTCCACTAGGATGTCTTGCAGCAGGAGGAGAGCGCGCAGTTCCTCCCTTTTAGGAGGAGGAGGAGCCCCCGGACAGAATTGTAAATTCGCCGCAACCCAGAAACGAGCCCACGCGGGGAGAGCAAAACATAATTTACTCCTCTGGTATTGCCATAATACTATGTGACGTACTGCTACTCTGAGAAAAACTTCAAAATTACCGAAGTGATAAATTTGCGTACCGTAAAAAATGCAATCTTTAATATGCGTTCACACAGACACACACACACACACACCTCCGTAAGCGTCGCGAATATGAAAACTTGAAAAAGAAACCACCCCTGATATGTTCAAATCTTTGAAGATCTCTTTATTGGAGAAAGACAAGGCCACACACACGATGCGACTGTCAACAACAAGATCGCATGGCAATTCAATGCTATATATAGGTTGCATGCCATTGTTTTGCGAATCAACCGTCTATATTTTCTTTCTCCGACTCAGTTTATGTTCCGGTCGACTACGTGCCATTGAAGAGATTCGCCCGAGGAGAAATTCGAATTTTTTGCATAACATTTCGATATGAGAACGATCGAACATCATAAGGTCTATTAGTTGACCTCTGCTTCATAAGGTTGGCTTGCGCAAAAATAGGCACTTGATGACAGTTTGCAAGAATAATGGGTCCAGGATCAGATTCAAGCGGGTCACAATACCGCGGGTCAGAGCTGACGGGTCAAGAATTTAAAAATTTGATTTCGCGCGATATCATATTGATAGATTCTGTATGGGACCCCGAAAATCTACGGGGGAGCCAATTGTAACAAGGGGGCCTCTCAACGCTGTCATTGGTCTTTTTGTATTTTCGAATTTGCACTGAATAGCTTCACTTAGACAAATAGACCCAGCAATATGGTTCGGTGACTTTACATTCATGGTGCTTGTCATAACAGCTTCAAGGCCGCCGCCTCGGACTCCATTTTCTCTGCTAAGTCGCGAAGCTCACGCTTGGCGCCGGACATCGGGAGCTCGGCGCTCAAGAAGTATTCCTTGTTGACTTCCAAGAGCCATTCGGGTTTGATCTTCGTGCAAATCCGCAAGAAGTTTTTGGTCGTCAAAACCACTTCGTGGTACACCACCCAGTCCGGCTTATGTTGCAAACAGCAGCTCGGGTGGACCGACGTGGGCGAGCCGTCTTTGACAATCAAATACATGTCCTTGTGTTTTCCTTCAGATTCGAAACGCGCGACGTTGGTAAAATACCCCGCCGTCAAGGCTTTCAGCATGTTCTGGTGGTAGTTCGGGTCGGACTTGGGACTTGAGGTTAACGGAAGCGCCAACCGCTCCATGATCGACTTCAGCTGCGTACGCACGGACTCGGCGCTTGTTAATGAGCGTAAATTCAAAAAATTCTCCACGCAGTACCTCTCGGGCGAATCGTAGCTGTCTCTGGTGTTTAATAGAAAAGCCTCATATGCGTTTAACAACTGAAAGTGATCGCCGTCCATGCTCGCGAACCGCTTTTTGGCCTGGTCCGCAGCGTCCTTCTCCTCCTTTTTGCCCCGCACGAACGGTTGCGGCACGCTCAGCATGGCGGCGATCGTTAGCATTTGCTGGCTGCACTTGAATTTTCCCGAATTAATGACTAAAGCGCTCAGATTCGGGTCCAGCGGGAACTCCGACATCATTTTTCCAATATTTGTTAAACACATTTCCTCGTTTAGCGCGCCCAAGTACCGTAAATGGCTCAGCGCGTGCATCAACGTCTCGGGCGCGGGCGGATCCAGAAAATCGAAGTGCACCAAATCTTGAATGCCCAACTTCAACAGAGTTAGAACCGTGTTCGACAAGTTCGACCGTAAGATCTCCGGGTAGGTTTGCGCGGGCAAAATTTCTTTAAACGATACTTCCGTAAATAACCGGTAGCACTTTCCGGGCCTGGTTCTGCCCGCGCGGCCCGCCCTCTGGGCGGCCGATGCTTGTGAAATCGGAGAAACCAATAAACTCTCTAACTTGATCCGGGGGTTGAACACTTTTTGTTTGGACAAGCCCGGGTCAACAACATAAACGATGCCGTCGATGGTCACCGAAGTTTCCGCGATGTTGGTACTGACAACAACCTTCCTGCCGGCGGGGCCACCGGCCCAGCGGGGGCCGGGCGCTTTTTCAAAAATCTTCTGCTGCATGTGCGGGGGCAGCGAGGAGTAGAGCGGAACGGCCATCAGCTCGCCGCCGTCCGGAAAGCCCCGGGCACCCTGCATCAGCGCCTTACAGGCATATTCGATCTCCTCCTCGCCCGTCAAGAAGAGCAAAATATCGCCCTCCGCCTCCTCCTGGTGAATCATCAGCACCGTGCGGATGGAAGCCTTTTTTTCATCACAAATTGGTGTGCGGATGTAGTTATTTAATACAAAATCAAGTATATAATAAGGAAGAATTCGGTCTTTATGGCATGTTGAAACTCCGAGCCAAGATTCCGTGGAGCTGACTCAGAAATATAACAACCGCGGTAGTATGAACTACAATATCGGTTGCTATACTAGCGTGACCCCGTATCTGTTCAATATAATATGCGAACTTTTTTCTTCCAACATATTAGTCAAAGAGTTTTAGTATATCAATTCATAATAAAAGCATACTCTCAACAATTTACAGTACAGTCAATGTAGAAAGACCTGCAAATAATCTTTTTCCGCTTCGGGCGTGTAGTACACGTCAACCGGATGCGTGCGGCCGGGCACGTTAATCATGGGGGCGTTGTTGAAGTACCTGCGTTTTTGAAGATGGCGCTGTTGCTTTTCGTAAAGTTTCACATTAGTATTACGCATTCAACCACCACAAAACATTCAGGGTCCCCACCAACGAATCTCTTCTACTCATTAGAGGATCTGCACACCTAACATTGTGCTGCGTACAACCCACGCAAATACGCAAACGATATGATCTATATTGAATGGAAGAAGTACTTTTGCATCTTCTCTGCGTCCAGAGTGGCGGACATGACCACAATCTTGAGATCGGTGCGCGTCTGCATGATTTTTTTGAGTAAACCAAACAGCACGTCGGTCGCCAGCGTTCTTTCGTGCGCCTCATCAAGAATAATCACGGCGTACCTTTTTTTTTCATTGCGCCCCGTCAAGAATGATCACGGCATACCTCTTTTTTTTAAGGTTCCAATTTTTTTTTGGCTATCATGGGCTTAGTTACATTGTTCAAAATATAAAAACCTATGCTCTTGAAAGTGTGTAACGAATACGGTACAAATACATGCACCACTGAAAATCTATAAACTATACCTTCCCAGCGTCGGATCCGTCATCGCCTCTCGCAGCAACATCCCGTCCGTCATATACCTGGTTTATTGTGATCGGGATTTGTTTGACACTGTAAAGTCTTTTCCGTAAAGGACTGTATTTTCTGCACGTATTTTGTACAAATATTATGCAAAACACTGTTATAATATTATGCAGATACTCTTTAAATATCATTAATATACGTCATCATCATCATCATCATCATCATCATACATTATGTGTTCGACGTATAGTCGTCGTTCGTGGATGAATCATGAAAAAATAATATCAAATAATATTGTACTTGAGCACGGTCTGGGGCCCCGTCTGGTCCTCGAACCTTATGGAATAGCCACAAAAAGTTCCTAATTGGACATCCATCTCGTCCGCCACGCGCGCCGCCACGGACATGGCCGCCACCCTTCTTGGCTGGGTGCAGGCCACGAACTTACCCTCCGCGGCGTAGCCCGCGTCTAGGACGAATTGAGGCATCTTTACAATGTTTGTTTATAAAAAAAAATGATGGGTGCCAGTCTTTTTAATTAAGTATCAATGTATTATAACCAAAATATTATGCTATATAACTATACGTGGACAAAAAAACTGCAGCCAGGCAACTACTAGCAGGGCAATGTACTTATAAATATACTGAAGTTTTTTTTGACTATAATAGTCGACTTCGTTATTATATTTTATGAACTACCATAGTAATTAGTACCTGCGTAGTTTTGCCGGAACCGGTCTCACCGACGAGCACCGTCACTTGGTTTTTCTGTACCAGTTTCAGAAATTGCTTCTTAGCGGCGGCGCAGGGGAGTTTCTCGCGTTTAGCAAGAATGTCCCAATACCTATTTCGTTTTTTAGGCAAGGATAGGATCCATGCGCCGTTACTTGGGCCCCCTTGCAAAATATAGCTTCATTGTAATTCGACATGAATTTTGTAATTAACATCAGCAAAATACGGAAGCAATCTACATGAATTCGTGTTCGCTGCCAATGTCATGTATGGAGAAGGCTGACAAATAAATATTGAATAATACGTAGAAAATACCGCTTGGAATATGGCTGTCTCGTCCACGGATTGATGTTGGGGTCTTGGACTGCGGATACATCATGAGAGGCCGGTTGTGGCAGCGGCGGGAGGCCTCCACCACCCCCTCCCAGGGGTGCCAAATTCGGGTTTTTCGAAAAATTCCCCCCTCCTCCGGGTCCTCCCATGGGGGCCCCCATGGGTCCGCTCGAAAACGTGCCGGGGCCAGCTGGTGGGGCCCGGCCGTCGTCGTTCAATAGGCCTGCCTTCAGCATGTTGGCAAAGTCCGCATTGCTCAAACCGCCTCCCGCGGCTCCTCCTGGAGGAGGAGGGGGCGGCGGCGGCACTTGTCCTTGGGCCTCCTCCTCCTCGTCAGGACCCCACTTGTTCTTTCGCTCTCGCCGGCCCGGGTACTGCGCGGGTACTGCGGGTACTTCGTCGGTGGAGGACGCGGAGGGATCGGAGGAGGAGACTGGCGGCAGAACATCGAAATGGCCGGGGGCCCCCCCGTTCGACAGTCGCTGCCGCTTCGCTACATTTTCAAACGCTGCCGCGTTTGGCTCCTCCATGATATTTCGGTTCCCACCACCGACTGCGGTGTACTATATACAGTCAACAAGGCAACTTGTAAATAGGAACGGGGAGGGCTATATTTATATTATGTCAATCAGCTCTGGCTTTCACTGTCCTGACTAGGAATACTTGAAAAGTTTTAATATGTAGTTTTTATTGAGAGCTTGAATCTGATGCGAATTTTTTTTTGCAGCAACACTATGTGATTGATTCAGGGGATGATCAACTGATCAGCGGATGATCAACATGATAGGTCCACATGAAAATGATATAGGGAGGCCACCGGTTAGATGATATTCGCTTGATATAATCGAATTGTCGATAGACCGCCTATGTATGATCGAATGCACAAGCCGCTCTAGATACGAAAAAAAAACAGAAAGACACCACGTGAAATTTTCCACACCACACACGTCTGATCATGATATGCATAAGTAATTCGCGAGCAACAAGAAAGATGCCAACACACGTGATAAAATCCGGGTAGAACAAGAAAGAATTCGAACGGAGAACTCGAACAATAACCTGCCCTCGTGCGAGATGATTGCTTCATCTACATAATTGGGGCTTCGTCCGAAACACTGAAAAAATGGGGGTGGAAGTCGTAAAAACTATCGCGGAAAAATTATTGATTTAAAAATGGGTTCATCAAAGTGGGTCAAAAATGGATGAAAATGGGGTAAAAATCGGGTGCGAGCAAAACGTGCGACACAAAATCGCTTTCCCTTTCCGCTACGTACGATACCGCTTTTGACCCACCTTTGAACACTTTTGACCCACTTTTTGGCCACTTTTTTTACCACATTTTTACCACTTTTTGGCCAGGTGGTGGAAGGGAGGGGGGCTAGCAAGGTGATCAAATGTTGTTAAAAATGGTTAGGTGTGGGGTAAAAATCGAATGGGGTAAAAATCGTTAAAATTATTGCGGAATGATGAAAACTAAAATGGGGAGTCGGCCGCCAGAGGCTCTAGTGGCAGCGTGGTCAGGTCCGGTGTGCATGGTCCCAGGTCCGAATCCGGTTGCGGATGCGCGCATTTCGACTGCGCGATCGTGTTCTCGTGACACACGGGCACTGCACGCGACGCACGGCGCGCGACACACGGGGTCGGAACGCGGCGCACGGGCATGGCACACGACGCACGGGCACGGCAAACGAGCCAAGAGCACGGCAAGCGACGCACTGGCACGGCACGCGGCGCATGAACGCCGAAAACGACGCAAGAGCACGGCAAACGACGTATGGGTACGGAAAGCGGGCACAACATGCGGCGCACGGGCACGACAAACGACGCCCGGGTACAGCACGGGACGCAAGCCCCGCGACGCAAGGATGAATGTAATTTCGGTTTCAAGCGCTGCAGCTTTAAGATTGCAACAAGACGCACGTATGCACGATCGCGTGGCGCGCACGCTCGACACCCGAACTACATGAGTTGAAACACATTGCACCGTATATGTGCGCGATCCACACCAAAACCGCTTGACGCGCTGGGCGCGCCACGCGAAGTCAAAAGGGTCCATTGATGCGCCGCTATGCGGCGCTACACCTTTCACGAACCAAGCCGGGCGGCGCAGCGCACCGCCCAGCACAGCTTCCGACACAACAGGCCACTGAGACACTTATGCTCTGTGTCAAGTTTCGAAAAAACGGACAAATTTCAGCATATGACAAGAGCGTGGATATTAATTAAACGGACGCTCCACTGCACTATAAATGTATATGCGACGCGAAAAATATATCATAAATCATACTCCTTGATCAATAATAATGGGTCTTTCTTTGAAACAATAAAGATAGACCTGTCGTGCGTACAGAATATGTGTGGACGAAATCAGTGCGTACAGAACATGTATTGAAGTGACATTAACCGTGAATTGAGCGTTGCTACGAAAATTACGGACACAACTTATATTTATTAGCAACATGGAATTAAAGAAATAACGATCCTTTGCGGATGCATTCATATAGACTGCGAGGAATGACTACAAATATTGGGACTATTACTGATTCATGGGACTGACTATGTTGGGACTGACTAGATATTGGTAATGTCGTAGAACAATGCATTCTGTGCCTCTATCATATGTATCCAACGTGTGCCTTTTTTTATTAAAAATTACCAGAAACATCACACGTGATGGTCCGGATGCAAAATAATGGTAATAATGGCGAATTCATTTTGATCAAGATCTGCTGCGCCGCTCCAAAAATCATGCATATTTTATAGTTGCCGTCTAAGAAAACTAATCTAATTCTAAGAAGAGAAATGATAAGAATAACGAATTCATTTTGATAAAGATCTGCTGCGCCACAGTAACGTCCAGCAGGAATCTGCTGCGCCACTACAAAAATCTGGCTAAGCAGGAATCTATAATATTTTTGGACTTCTTAGCTAGTTTTTTTTCTTTCAAATTGCTGATAATTTACCTAAAGTGTCTGGATCCATAATGAATGAGATATTTGATCATAAATATTATTAAATATGATCTGAGAATATAGCTAATTGGATGCTGCGAAACTTTAATTTTGAAAAACAACCAACGCTGACACACTATCTCTCACATTCATACTGAATGATATTCATCCTAAGATCAAACTCGCCATCCTGGACCTTCTAATTGTTCCTTCTAATTGTTCCTTTTAAGCATCCCACTATTATTTCACTAACTTCTGGTGCGTAATAACTAATAATATCACTGCGCTCTCTACACTGATCTGTGTCGAGAATACGTCCACTCGAACCTGCAAGCTAATACACAGCTACCGTTCACTGTGGACGTTTTTCAATTTGGGCGGATTCGCGCGCGAGTCTCTGCACACTGTGTGCGCACGCTAGAAGATACATGTCATAAGTCCCGCGAAACTCTCACCCTAAAAAAATACCAGTGAAGATGTTTTTCTGCCACTATAAGTGGATCTATTATTCAACATGCACGTTCGCGTTAAACATAATGGTCAAGATGCGTCATGCCCCTCTCAGCTGTTCCCTCCTTTTCCACGACCAACGTAGCGCCACTTTCCTTTTTTATCATGAGCTCAATATTCACGTCGAATCGTTGATTATAAGATTATTTGGCACAAAAAATACTATGCAATTCCCTCATACTAATTTTTAGGGAAAGAACAGACATCCCATCGAATCGATGAACATGAAAATACTATAGCCTAACCTTTCGATCTCCCCCGACAGATCGCCGGCTCCCTACATTTCCGGTAGGATGTCGAGAAGAATCTTGCACGCCACTTGCGCAAGCACTCCTTGCTCGCGCAACGCTCGGCTCCGCGACATCTGCTGACCTTTTGCGTTTTTGTTTCCTTAAGTCCCATTCTGTAAACACAAAGACAAAGAAAAAGGCAGCCTCATGCTACATGTCGAAGGAACAGAGCGGATAAACAACCCGAGGGCGGAACGGTTTTTTTTGTGTCGCGATCAAATGTCATGAATAGTAGAAGCGGTGTCGCGTGATCCATAGCATCCTTTGAGGGTGTTTCGGGAACCCTTTTGGGTTTCCAGAATGGGACTTAAGGAAACTATTTTATTAAATCAAATAGTTTCCTTAAGTCCCTGTACAAGGAAAATCAAATCGAATCGAAATCAAATCAAATTTGATTAAAATCAAATCGTTGTAGGAAATCAGATTTCCTGCAACGTGCTCAGTCCAGTTGTTACAAATAAATACCCGGTATGCACCAATACAGGTATTAACTATTATGTACCCGGTATAAACCATTGTAATTATTTAACGAAATTTCTACTGAAAACAATATCCATGAGACGCTAAAAACCTGCATGCTGGCCCATGGCTCCAAGCTCGTCTTCTTCGCGTAAAATAAAGTCTGTAGTAACACAATCTAGCCCGTCCAGAAAAGCCACCATCTTCCGCAACTGCTCGGCGCCCGGAGCGAAAGCTTCGAAAACTTCTTGCCGCTGGCGCTCTGGCAGCTTTGCCTGCAGGAGCGTTTTCATTGATGGGTACGCTTCGACGTGTGGAGGCGCAGCTTCAGGAATACTAGTGTCGGCGACGCTTGGCGGCTTCACTGGGCCAGGGCTTCCGCCCAATTGGCTGTGGAAGCCCCGGGTCCCAACAACAAACCGATTGGCAAAAGCAGGCCGAGCACTACTAATATGACGACCCCCTTCGCCTTGCAGTGTGCTCAATACAAAGCACAAAGGGGCCGACTTAACTTCCCCTGGGGAATGCATTACGTTTTTCCTCATGATTTCGGCGCTCCGCTCCAAAAAGGCCCGCGCTTTCGGCCCACTTTCCATTATACTTCTGAATTCGGGTGCGGTGAAGATACCCTCTATCCGCTCCCTGTAAGGATTCTCATCGTGGAAGTGGCTGCCGCTTGCGACTGTGAAAGGCGGCCCCGAAGCACCCGCCCCGTATTCCGAAACCCCTCCACGTTTTTCGTCCTCCGCGGTCGTGATGTTCTTCGCGTGAACGGCAAATAGGGCAGCTAGAGCCCAGATATCCGACCTGGCATTTTTCAAGCGCAGTAGTGGGCACATTGTAACGGCGTTGCGGAACCAGCGCCTCCCGGGAAAAGCCGGAATCTGATCGTCGCTCTCAGCCTGCACAACAAAATCGTGTAGAAAACAGTTGAGCACGACATAGGCGGATCCTTCGACGGCCTTGTGGGTCAGAAAGCGGAGGAGCTGCGCCGGATCCGCGGTGCACGAGCGGGGCTCTTCGGGGATGGTGAATAATTCATACACCGCCGCTTCCAACTGCTGCGGCACCACTTCGCTGGGGAAATTGCCCAGCTGCTTCCTCTGAGCTAACGAGCAGGCGTCTCTCCGCTTCTTTTCCGAATTCGTTTTCGCCAATTCATGCTGCGAGAGCTCAGTTTGGGACGCTTTTTGTTGCAGAGCACCAGTATAACCCAACTGTGGTGCCTGTGCTATCAGAGATTCAGTTTCAAGATTATCATCACGAGAAGTGGCGAGATGATTGAAATCACTGGGAGGCGTCGGGACGACGTGCATCTGCGGCAGCAAATGCGGCTGGTAGTGGATCATGTTGTGCACGAACAGGTTGCCTTCCGGGTCCATACCGTCCGCCGAAGTTGCGCTGCTGGGCGTCTGCGGGAACAACACCGTGGCCGTCTGCGGAAGCAAGGGTTCGGTAGAACTCGGGCGACTCGGCAATGGTGAAGTTGATTCGGTATTGATACGGCCGAGGTGATTGAAATCACTGGGAGGCGTAGGGACGACGTGCATCTGCGGCAGCAAATGCGGCTGGTAATGAATCATGTTGTGCACGAACAGGTTGCCTTCCGGGTCCATACCGTCCGCCGAACTTGCGCTGCTGGGCGTCTGCGGAAACAACACCGTGGGCGTCTGCGGAAGCAAGGGTTCGGTAGAACTCGGGCGACTCGGCAATGGTGAAGTTGACCCGGTATTGATACGGCTGCGTTGACGACACGGCAGTGGTGAAGAGCAAGCTGACCCGGCGGCTGGGCTTCGCAGAAATAATTTTCGCAGTTGTTCTACATTATATCCTCTCTTGCGCAGCTCTTGAACCACCTCGAAGTCGGGGGTGCTGCCGCAGCTGGCGCTGCTGGGTGTCCTCTCGCTCCGCGCCCCCGCCGGCGAATTAGTATTACTGCGGCTGCCTACTTTCCGCGGTCCCGGAGAATCCTCAAAGTCCGAACTGAAAAAATCCTGCGGCGACGTCGGAGCCGTAGTAGAGGCCGGTGTCACTCTGGCCACTCCTTGGAGACATTCACTTCGACCGCAGTTCATGTAAACAACCTGGTGTTCCACGGTCACTCCTGCTGTCAAACTCGTGCTCCCGCTATCAATAAGAATATTATTGCCACCACTCGTAGTCTCCTCCTGGCGCACCTGTTTGTTTCCAGAAGATGTTTCCGGCTTCATCATCTCCGAGTTGGGCCCCTGTCGAGCAACCTTAACAGCGGTGTCCCTGTCGTCCGGGTAAGTCGGATGCAGGCGAGTCGGCGGAACCAACGACCCATCCGGCGGTATGATGCCCGGCGCAGGAAACGGCGTTGACGACGATGGCTGCAGCGGCGGGCCCGGCGCTGTTGACCCCTGTTGTGTACCGGAACCTTCCTGCCCAGGAGGTCTCATTCCCGGAGGCACCATGGCCATAGGCATGGCGGGCGGACCCACGGTGGGACCTCCCGCTTGTGCCGGTGGTGACGGGCTCGGTGGCTCGGCGGACATTGAGCACTCCCCATAGGCTCCCACGGTGAACGAACCCGCGTATACGGGACCCACGGGACCAGCGTATACGGAACCTTCACGGGAGAAATCATGTACGGGGATCCCGGCGACCTGTGTGGCCCCCTGCTGTACAGACTGTTGTGCGGCCGGAACCCACGGGTCCGGAATTGGCGCGCCCCCAAAGGCAGGCTGTAGCACCACGGGTCCACCGGCTTGCTGCTGCACAACTTGCTGCGGCGCGGCTTGCTGCAGATAAGCCTCTTGCTGCTGTTGGGACATAAACGGCTGTTGGGGCCACCCGGGGGACCCGGCCTGCTGTCGGGAGACGACCTGTTGTTGTGCTGGGGCCCTTGCTGAAATAATCTCCTGCAGGACGGGCGGCGGTTGTAATTCGTGCGCGCGATAATGGGCCTGCTGGAAAAAGTGGTTCCGCTCCACCTGGTGTACCGCCGTCTGCGCCACGCACCCTCGGTAGTCGCACTCCTTCTGTTCGCACTGCAGCCTGGCAAATACCGCCTTTCGCTTCCACTCTGCGGCGTCCATCTCAGCCATGGCTTTGGTCGCGTCGGAAGCGCCTTCCAGCAAAAGGGCAGACTGCTGCGCGAATTTACATGCCGTGCAGTACCGCGTATAAGCCTCGGACCAGGCGTGGTGCGCATGCTGGACAAAAATTTGCGCCTGCACCTCCCGAAACACCAGCTGCTGCCCGGCCCCTTGCATCGCCGGCCATGGGTCGGCAGCAGCAGCAACAACATTACCGACCGTGGGCTGCAGCTGCTGCGGAAAAAGGGCCCCACCTGGTGATGCCCAGAAGGCTGCCGCGCCACCGGCGAGCTGCTGTCGCGCTCCTGCAGCAGCCCAGGAACCTCCTCCGGGTGCCCCTGGGCCCACGTGGGGACCCGCACCAACGGGCGGCGCACCAACGGACGGACACCAGGTGAGGGGGCCCGATGAAGGGCCCACCGCCTGCGGTCCTATCAGCGTCGCGTCCGGAGGCCCCATAGGTGTAGTACCAGTGTTCACCTCCGCCAAACTTTCGGCCCATAGCGCCGCAGCGCGGTCAGCAATTGTTTCCCCGTGCTCAACGTGCTGTGCCGGCGTTGACTCCTTGGATCCTCCTGGATTTCCTCCGTCTTGATTTCTCCCTCCTTGGGTACTCTGATGATGATTGTTGCTACCACTGCTACCACCGAGGGCGTCCGTAATGCTCACTGGTAATCCTCTAATGGGCCGCGGTTGTGGCGAGTTCGGCCCTGGAACCGGTATTGGTTCGCTCGAAATTTGTGGCGGCGCGCGACAATTTTGCGGATTCTTCCCTTCTGATGCGCCGCTTTCGAGATTGCTTGGACCCACCGGGATTGCACTACGAAAGCCGCCGTCGACTGTTCCGTAATAATAGTTCTGTGCGGGGTTTTTTTCAGCCGGAGCGAAGCAGGGCTGCAGACCCACCTCCTTCGCCTTCCCAGCAGGTCGCTGCACAACGTTTGGCGCCGCACCCGCAATGCACTGACCACCAGGATTGCCTCGGTTTTCAGTCCCGTAAAAAACAATTGCATCACCACAATCAAAGTTCAAGGAATATTGCACAAATGTGAACGGAAATATTATGCAAAAAGATGAAATCTTTCAATAATGAAAGCTACGTTCCGTCTCCCGAAAACGGCCCCAGCAAACTTCCGCGGTTTCGCGCGGGAACGCTGTTGCAGGTAGCGGGTGGGCAGCGCGTGCCAAGGTTCCCAACCCTAAATATGAAAAAACCCGACTGAGAATGTGCGGGATGTTTTGAAGGAGAAAAGATCGCATCTTGTTGAGCGTATTTGTTTCCCGCAATCTGACTCTCGTGGCACTACTATTGGTGCTGTTCCGAACAATCGCATCCGGTGCCTGGCTCGCTGGAACAGGCTTCAATCCGTTCTCATTTCTTTCAGTCTCTCTTTAATATCATATATGAGAATTGGGATATTCGCAGATAGAATAAGCTGTTTGTTTATTCGCGGATGAAATGTACCAAACCCCCTCTTACACATCATGGAATGAATGCCGCATAAAATATCAGATTTGATGGGTCAGGACGGGCGGACGGTAGAAACGAAATATTATGAACGAACAATCCCCGATATCGCATACGCGTGGCCATGGCATCTCACACGGTCTATAGGCTTCATTAATCAACATCCCCCCCGCTTTAAGGCGTTGAGCCCGGCTCAACTCCTCAGAGCTCGTCTGTTCAGTCGTCCCAAGCTCGCAGGCGGCCTGGGGGCACGATCCCGGTCTTCCGGCGCTTGGGCGGTTTCTGGTCCGTCGGCTCCGCCGCGGGCGGGGTGGCGGATTTCTCCGCGAGAATGGCGGATTTCTCCGCGTGATTCGTCGGCTCCGTCGCGGGCGGGGTGGCGGATTTCTCCGCGAGGGTGGCGGATTTCTCCGCGTGATTGGCGGAATCACCCGCGATCTCTCCCTTCTGCTGCAGCTCGCGAACCGCGTTGTGCCACTCCCTGCTGTTGAGGCGCCACTGCTTGAAATTCCTGGAGGCCTCGAAATGCCCCCTGATCGAAGCAGAATCCGGCAATTTGAACTTTTCGCGGAGTCCCGCATGCGACAAACGGAACGTTACAGCGGCGTCGGCATTCACGAATCCCGCAGCCACTGCAGAGCCCAGACTCGCCAGGAAGGAAGCCGAGGGGACGGGCATGTCTTTCCTCATTTCACACAGGTTTTTGTACACCCCGTGTGACGCGTGCCGCTTCGGATTCTGGATTGGCTCCCGGCCCTCCGCCTTGTGGACCGGCATGGCCCCAGATGACAAATATAATTTGCGGGTGTTGAACATGCAAGTCTCACACTGCCCGAATAAGGAAGCCACGCTAATTTCGGAAACTAATTTAGAAGATCAACAAAAAAAAATCTAAGAGTACAGGCCCGCCCGCCCTCTGCTTTATTCATACAAAAATTTTTATTCTGACATGTGCAGGCGCGATATGCACAAAAGAAAATGCAATACATTAGACAGAAATGCACATTAGGATGCGAAGGAGCCACAGAATGCCAAGAATTATTATACAATGAGTGCACCAAAGAACTGGGATTCTGAGAACAAAATTTGTAAACCCTGCGCGTTAGTAATTATAGAGAACCGCTGCGCCTGATCGAGTGCTAGCGCTAATTCATTACATGAAAGAAAACAACGTGACCCTCACGGATGTAAGAACCCGACATCTAGCTCAACCTGGCAAACAGAAATTGCTACCGCTGGCTCATCACATGAAAGAAAAACAACGTGACCCTCACGGACGTAAGAGCCTGACAATATAGAAATTATTCAGTTAAACAGCTATATTCAATAAAATAAAAACACGAGTACGCAAAGACGAATGTGTGTAATACTCAATGTTCGAATACATTGATCGTGGAGCTGCTTAATCAAAAATCAGCTGTTCGATGTACTTCGAATGGGTGGCGGGGTAACCCGCGATGTGCGGTATCAGTTGGCGGCATTACCCGCGTGATGCGGCATTGGTGGCGGAGTGACCCGCGGTTTGTGGCGATGGAGGCGGAGCAACCCGCGTGGACGGCCCCGGAGCCGCGTTGATAAGCTTGATTTGCTTCGTCCGCTTGATCTTCTTCGACGCAGTGTCGAGGACGACGTGCCGCCCATCCCGGAAGTACAGATACCGGGCGAGGAGAGTACGCGTCTCGAATCGCTTTTTCTTCGCCTTCGCAACGGGCGGCAGAATGCGAACCGGGGCGAAGAACGGGTGCAGCGGCCGAAAGGGTTCGTTTCGCAGAACGTTCGGCGCCTCCTGGCGGCGGGATGGGACGAAATTCAACGCCTGTATAGTCCAAAGAAAAGCCCAAGGCCAGAGGGTTGCCACCCGGCGCGTTCGCAGATACGTCTTGACAAACTGGTCGTGCGCCGCCGATTCCTGGAGCTGCAACAGCACCAATCGCGTTGGTTCAACAATGACTCGGTGCCCCCGCTCCGCCTTGCCCATTCGATGGTGTTCATTCGGGCCCGTGAGGTCCAAAATGGCGCCAACATCGGCCGCGCGACGTCGGCACACATCGTTGTTGAACTGCTGGTCGGCTCGCACCCGCTCTGGCGGCCCAGACGTCGTAACCCAAAAGTCGAGGTTGCGCGCTTGCGCTTCCCCTGTTATCGCAAGTTCGAGCGTGGCCTCCCTCCAGACCGTCACCGCGTCGGTGTCCACAATCGCCAGTGTGAGGCCACCAATTCCGCGATCGGACGGCCCGAGGCCGTCGACATGAACTACTTCGTTGAACCGGGTGGCCGGCGAGACATGTGACCCGCGCTTGTCTCTGTTCAGGCGGCAGAACAGGCAGTAACAACAGCCAGGGAGCTTGCACTTACGATGCAAACGGGTTTCCAGCTCCTTGGCCGTCAGGAGGGGGGCAAAAGAAATGGCCGCGATCACCTCCAGCGTCTCATGCTCCGAGTCGTCCGCCTCACCGAGGGCCACCGCGCTGATGGCCGCCCACTCCGCGTCCCCGATATCGGAAACGCAAACGTCCACGGCGAGGATCGCGATGTCCTCAACGTCTTCTTCGGTCGCATCGCGCGCGCGCGGGTTCCTGGAAATCGCGTCGGGAATTATGTTGTCGTTGCCGCGTTTCCAAAAAATGCGCGGGCAATATTGCTGGATTATTATTGCCCACCTGGAGATCTTGGAACTCACATCCGCCGAACCCATCAAAAACTGCAGGGAGCTGTGGCCCGTCAAGACGGCGAACCGCGCCCCATACAAGAAGTATCGCAGGCGCGGAAGCGCCCACACGATGGTGGAACATTCGCCCATGCGCACGTCAAGCTTCTTCTCTGGCGCCGTCAACCCACGACTCAGGATGGCCAGGGGGAGTCGCTCAAAGCCCAATTTGGCGAGGGCGCGCGTGCTCTGCACGATGTCCCCTCGCGGGTACCCGTCCGCATCCAGCAGCGGGGAGAAGTCCGGGGCAACGTTGTCGGGATCTTTCGGCGCAAGTTGGTATAGAGTGGCCCCCATTCCTCCTCGACTCCAATCAGTCTCCAAAACCATGGGCCAGCCACACTGGCGCCTGGTCAATGTGGCCGCCTCTGCTATTGCTTTCAAGACTTGCTTGAAGGCGGCCTCCGCGTCAGCGTCCCATACCAGCTCCGCGTCCGTCTTGGTGTATTCGTGCAGGCGCGCCGCCTGGTTCGAAAAATTCTCGATCAACACTCGGAAATAATTCAAACTCCCTAGCAGTCTCCGCACGGCCGTAACGCACACCGAAGCGCCGATAAACTCGGTCGAACACTCGTCGAGCCACCCGGGTCCCCGCTCTTCCCGCGCGCCATCGTTCTTCTTCAATGGGCGAGGAAAATTCAAGAACCCTTCGATTCGAGCTGCATCAATGCGAATCCCGGCGTTTCCCACTACGAAGCCCAGCAAGGTGACCTCGTCGCAGAACAACTTCACCTTCTCCGCAGCCAACGTGTGCCTCTTGGCGCGGCACGCCATCAGATACCGAACCACGTTCGCCACGTGCACCAGAAACTCGTCGTCCGCCTCGTGCTGCTCCAGCAGGCCTTCCAGCGCAGGCACGGCGCGAACCAAAAACCCCAACGTTGTGGCCCCTTCGCCTTCGTGGGCCTCGGTGTGGATTGTGTCGTCGTCGATGTAGATGCTCAACGTGTTGTCGTTGATCTGAGGCGCGTGGGCCCTCTCCATCGCCTCCTGAAAGACACCAGAGGCAACAGACAGCCCCTGGCTCATCCGCAGAACAAGAAACAGCCCGAATTCGGTCGTGGCCGCCAAAAGTCGTTGCAATCGTTCGTCCAAAACTTCGATTTGGGAAAAGCCTTTGTATTTATCGAAGCATGACCGCTTGGTAGCCTGCATTACCCGACGCAGCACCCATTCGACGGTGGGCAACGGGAAATTGTTACGCTTGATGGCCCGGTTCAGCTTGCGCAGGTCCTGGACGATTCGGAAGCGCAAGCGCTGCAGCTCCGCATCGATCAAGTCCATGGCTGTCGTCGGCGTGTCGCGGCCTTCGGCGCAAACGGGCGGCATCCACGGCGTGTCGGGCAAGGGTTTTTGCAGCTTCTTCGGCGTCTGCTGCTTTTTGAAAATCACCATCGCCCGCGAAGCCCATTCGGTGGAAGGCGCAGGCCGCCACAGATCGCCTTTCACGAACTCCTGGATCGTCTGCTGAAGTGCCCGCCTTTCACGGGGTGAGGACCGGAACGGCCGGTCAGGCATCTGCTTCCGCAACTCCTCTTCGTCGACCTCGAATTTGCATTCCGCATCGCGAGCCGCACGAAGTGGTCTGTTCGGAAGATTCATGGTGTCCGCAAACTCGGCCACCACTGCGGTCAACACGTCCCGCTGCGCAGGTGTTGATTTGCCGCAGTTCTCCATGATGATCTTCGTGACCGCCTCCCGTTCCGCGTTGGAAACCTCCAATTCCGCAGGCACGACCGGCATGGCGTTCCACTTGGAACGGCCCAGAGCGATCTGATCCAGGACAACGTCTTCCTCCGCTTCGACCAACTCCGAGTCGATGCCCGTGACCGCTTCCCACGCCGGACTCCGCGACAGCTCGTCCGTCCACAAGTCCGCGCCAGTCCCCGCCTCAGCGTCTGGATCTGCCCAATACTTTTCGGTCTCCTCCGGAAAAAGGGGGTCGCCACCGTCGCCACCCGGGGATTCGCACTCCGGCGTGCAATCAGTTAACAGGGAGACCGCGCCCTCCGATTCGCCTTCGAGCCCCAGAATAGGCACAGCAACACGATCATCGCCGAGCCGCAGGTTGACCATGCCCCTGTCCCAGCCCGGAGTGGCTCGCATAGCCCGCAAGTGGCACATCCCGATTATGCACTGCCGCACGTCTTGCGACCCGAGCACCGCCAATTGCTTGGATCTGCCTTCGATGTCCAGGGTAACAGTGGCCGCGCAGGTTATCGTGATCCCACCCCGGCCCGCGGTCCCGAATTGCGTTTTCAGGTCCGCGCTAAGAGGGATCCACTGGGTTGCCAGTTGCCGCAGCACCGTTTCGGGGAACACCGTGATGCACGAGCCGCTGTCGAGCAAGATGGTGATCAGAACGCCCGCCGGCGTTGAACGCACCATGACCCGCATCGTCGGGTACGGTTTGGGCTGTTCTCTCAGAGACAGTTCAGCTAGCATGGCCACTATCTCATCGGGATCCCCGACGCTGCTCGGCGCCACTGTCGACTCGTCGTCGCCGTTGGGCCCCACGACCTTCTGATCTGTGGCGGAATCACCCGCGCAGCAGGCGGATTTCTCCGCGAGGATGGCGGATTTCTCCGCGAGGAAGGCGGATTTCTCCGCGAAGTTGGCGGGAGATTTCCCCGCGAGGATGGCGGATTTCTCCGCGAGGTTGGCGGATTTCTCCGCGGGACAGCTCGGGCACGCAGGATTGCCCCCGGTCGCCGCACGCTGTTTCTTGTACAACGCGCGCTCCGCGCGCTCCGCTCTGCGTATCCTTGCCCTCCTGGTGTGCGAAACCCCGCCGCCACCGGGCACTTTCGTATTCACACATTCCCTTTGCGTTTCGGGTTCGTCTTTTGTTGCACTCTTATTGTCGCACTTTGCTTCAAAAATTATATCACAATTGTCATCAATTTTGGCCGAGGGTTGTTCTGCTGTTTCTTTGCGCACTGTCGGCACAACAGCTCTCCCCCCCACCCATTTCTGGCAAACCTCTTCTTTGACAAGGTTTTCTAGCCAGAAAGGTGCCGATCTGGCTAGAACCAGCCCTTTCTTATTATTTCTTTTTGCATTCCCGCTTCCGAAATCCACCCCGCAGATTCTTGGCCGCTCGAGGCGACCCAAACAAGATAGTCACTGGCTCTCATTTTTCGGCCGACTCAGCATTTTGGCGATTCTGTCCGCGAACGGGCCCGCGCGTTTCTCGTCGGAGCCCAACTTCTCAGCGAGGTGGGCCCCACCCGGGCAGCTCGCGCCCACGAACCCCGACCGGCAGTACCCCGACAGCCAATACTTGCAATTTCCGTTTTGATCCGGCGCCGGAAAGACCGCGCTGACGGCGTTGACATCCTCATCGTCGACGTCTTCGCCGGTCGGGTCGAGCTGCGCCGCCTCCAGAACTATGGCGGCAACCTGGCTGAACGCGGTCGGCTTCTTCAGCACGAAGAGGCGCGCCAACTCGCCTCCCTTCGTGGCACCGCGCCTGAAATCGGCTAGTTTCTGAGAATCACCCAAGTCGCAGTTCCGCGCGAGCCGCTGGAAAGCTGCGAAGCACTTGTTCACCGACGCGAACTGGTCCTCCTTGAGTGCACTCAACTTGTCCTCGGGCATGTACAGACCCTGGTACATCTCGGAGTAGTTCCGGGCCGCTGCTCGGAGCGCCGCTGCGTGTCCCTCTTCCTTCGCGATCTTCTCGTGGTCTTCCCACACAGACTGGAAGTCGCTCGCCTGCAGACCGTTCGAGAAGAAGAGCGCGCTCTTAGGCACCCACGCTTCGGCGACGCTGTCCGCCGTGTACATCCGGAAGGTCCAGAACAGACCTTTGATGTACGTTACCAGGCTTTGTTCTCCGTCGAACTTCGCAGCGTTCTTGACGTTTAACTCCTTCGGCGGGAGAAGGTTCGCCCCCTTCATCTCCGCGTTCTCGGAGCCCGGTCTCGTGTGCCGCGATTCGTTATTCGGGTTGCAAGCCAGCTTTTGCTCGCTCCTCGCCGATACTGGAACGATCGCCCGTGATGTCGAGAATCCTTGCCGTAGTTCCGCAATTTCCGCTTTTACCGGCCTAAACTCCTCTACTACAAGCCTCAGCGCTTCGTCGCACGCATGGCGTTCGGCCCGAGCCTCGTCACGCAGCTCGCTGAACATCCGGATGCGTGTGGCGCTCTCTTCCTCCAGACGTTCGCGGATTTCGCGGAGTTCCGGGATCAGGGGCGAATGGTCCATTTCCGCCGCGAGGTTCATGCTTCGCTTCAACTCAGCCGTGTTGCGCAGGACGTTCACTAGTTCTAGTCGCTGCGCTTCGACCTTTCTCTCCAGCGCCGCCACTCTCTCGAGTGCAGCTGTGAGCGAACCTTCGAGTTCCGGGAAATCCTGCGAGTCATCATCTTCCAAGCCGATTACCGGACCCATCGGCGTTACGAAAGACGTGTTACTCTGATCAGCAGGGCTCGGAGCGATGTGGTCCGTGGCGTTGTCTGGAAGAGGCTGTGCCCCAACTGGCGTCCTCTCCTCCTCTTCTTCTCCCGAGGAGTTGTTCACGGCCTCCGTCATGGCGGCTCTGTAAATGCTCTTTTTGAGCGTTTTGGACCATCCCGCTTCCTCCTGTCCGGCCTTGTCGCCCGCGTCGTTCGCGCGCACTGCTACGTCGAAGCGGTGCACTGCCTGTCCCTGGTAAATTTGAATTGCCGCTTCCTCACTTCTACTCGTCTTGACAAACACCCGACTGGCGCCCAACGTTCCGATGTAAATGGGGTACTCCCCGTCCGCATCGGCGACGGCCACT
>Ga0099797_100266_pt1 | contig 30894 bp, 44 predicted proteins | sample Uncmet_Sort48C_1_FD_89871 | JGI IMG/M metagenome (GOLD analysis project Ga0099797, IMG submission 89871) | Marine eukaryotic communities from CALCOFI LINE 67, Pacific Ocean - C012_Sort48C_1 | ecosystem: Environmental > Aquatic > Marine > Oceanic | place: Pacific Ocean: Monterey Bay | collected... | reverse complement strand
TGTCAACCCCCCCCCATAGAGCATACTAACAAGCGGCTTTTTGCTGGTGCATTACGTGGAACAAGAAGTGTCATTAAAATGACAAAAGCACGAGATCCACGCACGCCACACACTGGATGCATTTACCGTCCTCGCCTCCATCGTCACAATCTTTGTGCACGACTGTGGCAGCAGCGAAAGCTCCACCTCTCCTAGCTCCACTAGCATTGCCTTGGCCTCTACTACCACCCTTCTTGCCTTTGCCCGCGCTTTGCCCGGTGTTGTTGTCCTTTTGCTCGCTACTTCGTTTGGCCTTGATGTTGGAAGCGAGTGTAGGCGGCAGATGGGGAGGGGACGAGGGACATAAGGGCGGAGACGACGGCGACTGCGTGTGAATAATGCGGAAGGCATAGGGGCGGCAGCTCCACCCTCTGGGATCGCTGCAAGAAGGCGACGACGGCGGTGACGGCGATGACGGCGATGACAGCGGTGGAGACATGAGCGCGCGCAGCGCGGCGGGCACTTGGGTGGCTGACGAGACACGTACCAGATGGGCCTGGTGAAATGAGAGTGAGATGGCAATGATGTGCAGTGGTTAGCTGTGAGAGCACCAAGATACGGTGCGATGACTGGGCGTCTTGTTGAGTCAGTCGGAGGGGAGGTGGGCAGCCAGCAAATGCTGTAAGGCAAACGGCTTCGTGAGCGTGCGTTGCTTGCGAGTAAAGACATCTCCGCATAGCGTCCCCCAAGACAAGTGCGTCAAACAGAACACAACACGAAGGAACCATGCACACAGCAAAATTACACAGCACGCAGACAGCTCGCTCGCACACAGCGCGGGTCATATCTTCGACCTGAAACACGCTCTTCCGATCCACCAACCGTCTACCGTGCACCCACGCGCCTCGCCACGTGTCACACGAAGATAGCTCTACCGCCTGTCGTATTGCTTCTTTTTCCTCTACCTCGGCGGCGGCTGCAGCGATTGCGAATCTCTGCCCGACATCCTGTGCCTGTGGTGTCACATGTGGGTACATGCGGTGCCAATGATTTCTGGCAGCGCAACACCCACCATGCACGTGGTGCCAGTGCGTTCATCAGCACGTTGAATGGGCCCGTGTGCGGGTGTGTGGACCTCGTGTGCGGGTGTGTGGACTCGTGTGCGGGTGTGTGGACTCGTGTGCGGGTGTGTGGACTCATGTGCGGGTGTGTGGGCCCGTGTGCGCGTGGGTGTGTAACTGCGCTTGCGTGTGTGTGGTTGTGCTTCTGTGTGTGTGTAACTGCGCTTGCGTGTGTGTAACTGCGCTTGCGTGTGTGTGGTTGTGCTTCTGTGCGTGTGATTGTGCTTGCGTGTGTGTGGTTGTGATTGTGTTGGTGTGGTTGTGTTTCTGTGTGTGTGATTGTGCTTGCATGTGTGTGGTTGTGATTGTGTTGGTGTGGTTGTGCTTCTGTGTGTGTGTGTGCGAGTGTCCTTGCAGGTGTGCACGCGCGTATGTGTGGTGTCTGTGTGTTTGTGTGTGCGTGCGTGCTATTATCCACCCGCTTTTGCCACGCGTGTGCGGGGCGTTTTCGCGCATTTTTTCTACAAAACCTTTTGTGCGAGGGGCGGGAGTGTGATTCAGTACAGATAAGCATCAAATCATTCGCGCAACTCACCAGTAGAGTGTAGACGAGCCAACGTTCCGAGGCGAAAGCGAAGAGCAGGTAACTGCAAATAACACACACAGAGCGGCACACAACACACAAAGGGAGATGAAAACCAAATGAGAACAAACACACGCACGTGGCACGCGGCCCGTGCAGCAGTGCTCATGCAGTGTTCACTGCTGAACAGATTCAAAACCTCCCTCATTCCGTCTGTCTCTCCTCTTCTCCTTCTCTGTACACCTCTCTCCATAGCCCTCTTCTCTACTTTTTCTGTTTTTCCCGATATTTAATACCCTATGTTCCTTCTGCAGTTCGTTCCCACATCAACCCACCCCCCTCCAGCCCACGCACCATCCCCCAGAGCAGCAGAGCAATCTGAAGAGCACAACCTTTTGCCCGTACTGTTCGAACCAGAACTGAGAATTGCAGTGGATCACGGCCACCGTGGACAAGATGGCGACCAGGAACGTGACACCCATTTCGCTGGCGGAAAAGTTGAACTTGTACTCAAGCCACCAGCCCCATACCGCACCGATGCCGGACATGGTCTGAGGCGCAAGAACCAGCAGCCCAGTGCGGTGCAAGAATCAGCACATTCAGTACAAGAAAGTAACATCGAAGTACGCTGCGCTACAGCACACACTGCACTGCAGAGCGTACAACTCTGGAAAACACAAGCACGTCACAAAACATGGCTTACCAAGCACGTACATAACAGCGCATTACGTAGCAGGCGCATGGAAGGCGACATAGACATCAGCGACAGCGACCCGATGGATTCCAAAGAATGCCTGTGGCGTATGTGCGCATGTGCCTGATATGATATGTGTATGCTTTTGTTTTAATGTGTGTGTGCCGTGCGTGCGTGTACGTGGTGGTGCCCGGATCAAGGGCGACGCAGGTACCCCCCTTCATGTTACATCACAGGTAGTACGGAAATTGGACAACTGCACAAGCAGCTGGGATCGACGGGGAGTACTAGGTACTACTCCGGTACAGCAGAGGAGTACTAGTACTACTCTGCTGTGCTGCTGGGGTTGACGGGGAGTACTAGGTACTACTCCGGTACAGCAGAGGAGTACTAGTACTACTCTGCTGTGCTGCTGGGGTTGACGGGGAGTACTAGGTACTACTCCGGTACAGCAGAGGAGTACTAGTACTACTCTGCTGTGCTGCTGGGGTTGACGGGGAGTACTAGGTACTACTCCGGTACAGCAGAGGAGTACTAGTACTACTCTGCTGTGCTGCTGGGGTTGACGGGGAGCACAGCCGAAGAGTGCTCGTACGACTCCGGTACCTGAGGATCATATTTGCGGTCCAAGTCACTGCGTTGCCACCATTTTCTGTGCCACGAAAGCTGCCTTTACTGGTATCACTGGTATCACTGGCGCAAATTCCACTACTATCCTTGCAAGGGCTGCTGCTGCCTTTGCTTCTGTCATATCCGTGGTGAACCACACGACCAGGGTGTTTCTCAGCACCCGAATGGGCTCCAGACAACGGAGGATTACCAGACGCTGGTGTGTCGGACCAACGTGGAAGGGTTTCGTCCAAGCAACGGCGGATGTAGAGAAGTCCGAGCATACCTGCGCGTAAGGATGAATATGCACAGATGCACGTGCAGATATGTGCATTATGCATGTGCCCGCGCGTGTACGCACTTCCATGGTTGGTTAGGTATGCTGTGTGTGTGTGCGTGAGTGTGGTCCCTGAAGCACGTATATGTGAAGGCTAGTGAGCCTGTGCATGTAGATGGGGCAGGAGGGGGGAAGTAGATCAACACATGGGCATTCATGTTCAGAAACAAATGCACATGTTCGGCTCATCACACCATCACAAATACGACATGAGCAAAACACCAAACTTCCTTGAATACGCACCAGGTGCCCAGGCGACAGCGAAAACATCTACAAACTGAGCCCACGCACACAAGGATCCACACACACGCATGTCCATCCATCCACACACTGCAACAATCGCACGCACCCACGAGACCACACAGCACAAGAGCCCAAGGAAGAGAGGTCAGAGCCATTGCAGTGCCGATGGCCACACCGACAACAAGGCCGGCGCCTGTGAGAACAAGAAATGGCACAGGTTGACACATGAAAAGGAAAATGGACAGAAACAGGCAGAAGCGTGTGTGCGTGTGAGTTAGTGAGAGAGTGAGTGAGTGAGTGAGTGAGTGAGTGAGTGAGTGAGTGAGTGAGTGAGTGAGTGAGTGAGTGAGTGAGTGAGTGAGTGGGTGAGTGGGAGAGAAACAGGCAGAAGCGTATGTGCGTGTGGGCCTGTCTACTTGCCTGTCTGTCTGTCTGTTTGTTTGTCTGTCTGTGTGTCTGTCTGTTGCCCTGACACGCATGCCGATTCCCGCACACACAAACTGCCACAACCACAAAAAGACTACACAGACACGCAACACGCACGCATGGTCGCTCACGCATGGCTCTAACCAGCGTGAAGGGTGAATCTTGTAAAATGATCAAGTACGCGGTGAGCCATATCGTCCACCAGGCCGATGGTGGCCACTTTGCACGTATCACACGCAGCAATGAAGGTGTGTGTCCGGGGCCGGGGCGGAATCGGAGAAAGAGGGGAAGAGAAACAACATCATTACCGGAGGAGAAAGAATATCATTAAAAGAAGCAGCAACAGCATCAGCAAAAATATCACCATCATCAAAAATATCACATCATCATCAGCAGCAAAGCGATCATGCAAGACAATGCAGGTCATTCAATTTTTGTGATTAATATCATCATCAGCAGCAGCAGTAGCAGCAGCAGCAGCAGGAGGAGGAGGAGGAGCAGCAGCAGTGCTATTTGTAAGTACACGTGTGAGTGTGGGTGAGATAAAAAGAGCCAGATAGGGAGAGATGTGTGTATGTGTGCGTGTGTGGTTGTTTGTGACTGTGTCCGGTTGTGTCGTCTTTTGTGTGCGTGGTTGTAGTTTTGTGCGTGTGTTCGTTTGTGTGTCTAAGAAGCACACAGCAATCACCAACATCCAAACATTTTTTAGTTCATTATCGGCAAAAACCTATCATGATTTTCCTCAATACAAACATCAGTGTCGTTCGGTCTTCGAACTATTCCCCCTCTTCATCAATCACACGCCATCCACCTCCTCCTACCTCATCTCCAACCTCGCCCCTTCCCTCACCACCTCCCTTCTTCGGTCCCTCCTCTCTCCTGAGCCTCCTCTCCTGACCCCCTTTCCTATACCGTCCCTGGAAAAAAAAATCTCGTGTACGACCATCATAACGACACACCTTCTCCGCCTTGCATGGCGCAGTCCACAGTGATAGCGTGAGTCATGGGCGTCGTCGTGTCGAATAACCCCATGATGACAATCTACACGTGCGGTGAATGAATTGGTAGTAAAACTCACGCTGGGCCATGGATACGTAAACGGCAGGCTATGGACACAACATCACAGCAGGCCATACAACTGTAAAATACAAGAAGTGACCCAAAAACCTGTGACAGCCCAGTGTAAGGGCTGTACACACATTGGACAGGTACTGCAACACATGGGGGGCACCGTGATGACTGTGAGCGAGCACATGGGGGGCACCGTGATGACTGTGAGCGAGCACATGGGGGGCACCGTGATGACTGTGAGCGAGCACATGGGGGGCACCGTGATGACTGTGAGCGAGCACATGGGGGGCACCGTGATGACTGTGAGCGAGCACATGGGGGGCACCGTGATGACTGTGAGCGAGCACATGGGGGGCACCGTGATGACTGTGAGCGAGCACATGGGGGGCACCGTGATGACTGTGAGCGAGCGAATTCTATGAAACAGGCGAATGTATCCAGCTTGTAGACAGGACACATCATCAAACGCAGTCAAACATATGTTCAAACCTGTTAATGTGTGATACATACGAACGCAGAACTGATATAATCTTCAGTCTGCACGGGCATACGCATATGCATACGTACACGCACAGAGGCGCCCACGCACATACATGCACACCCCAGGACATGCACACACATATGCACGAATTCAAACGCAGAGGGTCCATTAGCACTAGCACACAAGAGGACGCGAACGATGACATTCACTGCAGCGAGGTCCGGTACACGATGGCATACCAGGAACACGAAAGCTCCCTTATCTCGCCACGCGCCTATCAGGAATAGGCACAGACAGTTGACTGCAGCGCCACGCACCTGATAAGTGTGCATGTGTGTGTGTGTGTGCGAGAGAGTCGAAACAGCCAAACGAGCCAGCGGAGCGGGCGAGACAAAAAGGTAGAACGGGAGGTTCATGAGATTCAGAAGAAAAAGGTGGAAGAGTCAGGAATGAGGTTCGGGACACCCTGCAAAATTCAGGGGGGGATAGAAAACCAAGACAGGAAAATAAGACACCAAGAAGACGGGAGGTAGAGATCAGGAGCATAGACAGGCCAGAAGTGAGAAGTGAAGGCTCATGAAAAGTAGGACAGGGGGGCGCACCAGCACAGGCTTCCTGCCTTGTTCGTCAGAGATGGCGCCCCATACTGTGAGTGTGTGTGTGTGTGTGTGCTGTGTGTGGTGTGTGTGTATCTGTGTATTTCTATGTCTGTCTGTGCGATGTGTGTGTGTGCGCGCGCGCGTGTGTATGTGTGTATTGTGTGTTTGTCTGTGTTCTTTACGAGTTCCTGGCTGTTGTGCAGTGCTCTGTCCCGCTCTTCCATTTGCGTACAGAAAGCAAGCGCGTTGTGTGAGTGCGAACTCTGCGCGTCAACTTTTTCATGCGAGTTGGTTGTGTGAACTCGCGTTCGGTCGTGTGCTTGGGTGCGACGCTCACATTCTCAAGCCTACAAATTCCATAGTGTTGCGGAAAATCGCAAGAATCGTTCATCAGCGGTGCATTGCAAAGATCGGACCTGGGGTCGCAATAAACGACGCGGCTGAGTATGTCAGCAGACTAATCGGTCAACGAACAAAGATTTGTCCGCAAATGGATTGGCGAGCATCCGCACGTGTAGGTCCCGATCAAAGCAAGATTTTGATTCCAGTACCAATTCGCCGCAAACACACCGGTTGATCGCATACATAGTAAACATGGGTCATTTTGTAAGGAGCGACAGGTTGATGTGGAAAACTTGTGGGCCACTTGCCAGATTCCCGAAAATGTCGCCCCCTCGAGTGAATCATCCTGAAACCCGGCGCAAAGTGTCAGTGTACCATCTGCCGGATTGCACGAACAAGGTAATTCCCAAGCACCTTCCCGATTAATTCGTCCGACACGAACTTTATGATCACCACATCGAAAATTCCTTTCGCCTGGACATGGATGCACCGTTGCAGAATGCCCATCACAACCGGGAATGTGATAGTTCACAAGGAATGCAAAATGCGGAGCTCACCAGTCTTCTAATGAATACAAACCGAAGAATTGTTTCAAACGCTGACTTGTAGAACCCAACTCGTCCACTCCTTTCGATTTCAGCATCAATCATGTGGCTCGTCTGGTTTGGATCATGACCATAATCATAATCATCAGCATTAACATTGTCGTCGTCATTATCAACACCATCATGATTGTCCTTATAGGTTTTGTCGAACGGCTGGTTGAAGATGACTCCATGCACTACGTAACCATCGCTTTCGCTGTCAGTGACCCTTGCGCGTTCAGCGATGGCGTCAGACGATTCATTGGTACTTGTGGTCCCACAGTCTGGTACTTCAGCCGCACTGTGCTGCAACGTACCTTGTTTTTTAGGCCTCGGCATTATCCTTGCGTTGCCTGGCTTCACAAAAACTCAGGCCCTCATGGGTGCCCAAGAAAGATGAACAGAAAGGCACAGCAAACCTTTTTGCCCCGTGGAGCGTGGCAAAAGCCGCGCTGGCCACCTGAAATCCCCCTAAAAAAAGACGTTTTGTAAGTGGACTAACCAATAGCGTTTTGATATTTTTACCAGTGACGACGTGTTCACGGGAGCGTTTTGAGAAATGTTCGACAAGGTGGTTTGCCAGATGAATTGAGAGAGCCGCTGAGCCTTTCTTGCGGGGATGGGCACGTTGAAATCGATTGAAGCTCTCTCTGGGGTGCAAGTTTTCCGACACAGTTTGTGCAAAGGCTTGCACAAGCTTGCACAAAGGAGCCGCCTGAAATTTTCCTAACAACAGCAAAACACAACAGGCTCGCTGCCTGCCACCAGATCCCCCAGCCAACTTCGGAGGCCTTCACTTGTTGCATCAACTCTGATGCCGCAACACCTCCAAGCCCATGCCTGGGTGGAGTGACGACGGAGGGTTCGTTGACCTCCAAGCTTTGACGTTCCTTGCCGTCTTCCAGCAATCTGTATCCCCAAATCTCCGCAGCACACCACGCAGGGGCACTCCTGTAGTTCTCCGTGGAGCCCCTCGTGCTGTTTTCGATCGCATCGCCGAAGGCACGACCTGTGGCTCCATCCAGACCCGCCGGATACCTCCAAGCTTCGTAAGGCCGTACAATTCATACTACAACCAAGCACCGGGAGATCTGGATAGTTACTACACCTCAGAAAGGGTCTGCATCAAGAAAGAAATTGTTATCGGCGAGGACCCTGCATTCTTGGGCCTCTTCCATCTTGGGGAGACGTCTGCTTCTTGTTGTGGGCCAGCCAGGCAGCTTAGAGACGGGCCTTTTGTAGTTGTCTGTCGTCTTACTTTGGAGTGGACCCGTGATCCCTGCTTCAGGCGGGCTGTGAGCAAGCTTGCATTTCGCTACGACTCTTGTAGACTTAGTATAGACAACGAAATTTACTACCCCAACATCCCACCTCGAGTTTCCAGTAGGGAGCTTAGCAGAACCAGACGCGAGCTTGTAGATAGGGCTGTTAGGGCCATTCCTCGTTGGGCTCGCGTGCAGTTTAGCTTCAGAATCCACCGCAACTTCATCCTGCGGTCCGATGCCGGGGCGGAGGAAACGGCGGGGGCCAGACAGAGGCGGACATTCCCAGTCAGGAGGCCCGTCACAAGAAGCACAGCAAGCCGACACCCCGACGGCGACACACCATGGGGACTCGACCCCGACGACAGACCCGTCTTCTCAGTCGCCCCCTCGTGATACTCCCGTTTCTGACTTCCCCTCGCCTTCTCGTTCGCCACCTCGAAAGACCCGCCGACATCCACCGAAAGGCACAAGGGCACCTTCCTAGCGTTCTTCTCGTCTTCTTACCCTGCTGGAGGAAGCGTGCCCGCCTCTTTCTTCGCAAAACGACACTGGTCTAGACACCGCCGATGGCGACTCTGATCCTGATGACGACGGCCATGTCCCTTTGTTTTGCTTAGACCAACAGCCAGGCTCCACCATCGAACGTAAGTCAGGCCCAAGGGTAGGCAAGGTGGAGTTTGAGTCAGAGGCGAGTCGCCAGTATAGGAACCTAGGTAGGCGACTGCCACGGTCGGTAGCAACCTCACAGCGCCGTCTTTCCACAATCCAGCAGCAGAGGGGCGTGATAGCCCAGCTGCAAGCTGAGCTTGCCGGCATGAAGCTCACAGTGCAACGTCAGTCTGCCTGGATGGACAGCGAGAGCACCAGGATGGAGCACGCCCGAGAAAAGCACCACGCAGAGCACGCCATCCAAGTGCAGCGCCAGCTTCGCAGTTCGCTATGCTCCCCTGCTGTTCTGGCGGAGATCCGGGCTGTTTGTCGACTCTCCTGGGCGAAGTTGGCCTATATTGGACATCGCTTGTTCTGTACTTACGAAGAGCCAGAGCACGCTTGGGAGGTTGGCAAGTGGCGGCCACACCGCATAGTGGACTCACCAGTAGTGTCATATCCGAAGCTCGGCAGTCGAAATTTGATAAAAAAATACCAAGCTTCACTCTCGGACTATCATCATCGTCGCATCGTGGACGTCGAGACAGGGGCGAGTTCAGTTGACTTTGCGCTCCTGTTTGTGTGTGCCCTCCAAAACACAGAGTGGCCCCTCTTCCAGCGTGTGGTTCAGGAGAGTGGCGGTGTCGTTGAATTTAATCTCATGTTAGACGCACATGGGTGTTTCAAGGGCACTAACCTAACTGAAGTAGCCGGGCGTTTGGTTCAGTTCCTGCGCTTCTCCAGTTCACCGTACAGCCTTTTTCATATTGCGGTGGTGCCTGGAAAGGACGACTATGACACCATAGCACCAGTGCTGGCTCCGATCCGGGCCTTCATCATGAAAGTCAAGCACGACGATGGCGGCAAGTTCACTTTCGATCACCCTGGCTCGCCCGGTCCTGTCACAGTCAACATCGAATTTACCTTCGCGGGGGATCTTGTAGCAGGCCGCGAAGTCACTGGCATCTGCACTCCTTTTAGCGCACCCACTGAGATTTGTAATTGGTGTCGTGCTTCTAAACCACCACACTCGATGATGGGCGTTTAGTGTACGACTGCAAATACCCCCAGCGCGACACCACGCGCATGTGCCATCTTGCGCACTGCTTTCATCACAACGAGCCGTCTTTTACGTGCCCAGCGTGCAAAGTCCACTTCACACGAGAGAACTACGACAGCATCATCAAGAGCACCACGGACACCGCGAAGGCAAAGCACCACAAGACCCACGAAGGCCAAGGCTGGCTACGTCGCCCTCTTCTTGAATTCCTCGGGCAGATTTGCGTCATGCGCGCTCGCAAGAGCATCACGCTCCTCCTCTACAAACAGTGCATTGCGCCGAACATCACCACAGAGTCGATCAGCCGCGATTTATATTTGTTCTTGACTCAGCAAATAAAAATCCAGATACCCAAGTCACACACCCAGAAGACCAAGAAGACGGAGAAGAAAGATTGGCAGCGCGCCCCCACATTGCAGGGCGATGAGGACGACAAGATGCTCACTCACTTTATGCCAATCTGCACCCGCGTCCTCGGTGAATACGACACTAACGACGAAGCTGCAGCGAACAACCGCACGTTACGTGCCTGCCAGCGCTGCTTGAAGTCTGTAGTCGAGTGGCGCAATGCAGTTCATCGCCGACTTCCATCCACTGTCCCCACCAAGGAGGCTCTGAAACTCAAGCACGATGATGTAGCTGCAAAGGCACTTACAATGCACGAGGCGTTTCGAGTCAGCTTCGGCTATGTAACCCCGTACCTGCACGCCTGTCTTCACACTCACGAGCATCTCCAAGGCCGCGACCTACTTGACCGTACAGATGAGGCACTTGAGCATCTCAACAAAATCATCAAGCAGCTTCTTCCTCTCACATCCCGCCGTGTCGCTCACTCTCGCCACTGACGAAAAACACGCCGAATCACAGCAACTTCCCCCAAGCAAGCGGCATGGCATGCACAACGCGGGCTCTGGATTTGCTAGCACAGCCCATGAGCTCAGCATCGTCAACCAGGGTGCAACTCGGCTGCTGTCATACAGGCAGAGGAAGAAGCTGCACAAAGAAGCCAAGATGCACAGCACCATCATCAGCCCGATCTACCTGGACCTTGGTGAGCAGCCTGCATGAAAGTGCAGCTTTTCAGTTTTTCGTTTTTCAGTTTTTCGTTTTTCAGTTTTCCGGAAAATTAAAAATGCTACTTGTTTTTCAGTTTTCCGTTTCGCAGTATGAAGTTTCTATCTTCCAATCTACCATACACACCCATCCCAGATTAGTTTTCTTAGCTCCAAACTCGTTTTAGTTTTCTTAGTTTAGGACTTGCTAGTTTAAGGGGGGCTTCGGGTTCTTACAAATCGATTTTCGTTTCGGCTCAGTTCATCACGATGCAATCGGAACCACAAAAAAACAGATACCGGGGTTCGATTCCTTGCTTGATTCTGCACCTTTTAAGGTCTTCAGGTACCTTGACATTACCGGTAGTTTCCTTACATTTTTCGATTCTAGTGGGCCAGCCCGGGTTTTTTCACCGTCAGCTCCAGGTAGGACAGTGCGGGGGGTTGCTGTGGAAGTGTTGAAAAAAGCGAAACGCTGGAAAAAAGTGGAGAAATTCTATGTTTCTCAAAACGCCGTCGACCGACCGTAGAGTTCGAGATAGTCAACCTCTCGCTCGACTACCGGTATCCATCGGGGGTCTTTCGCCCTCAAGCGGCCCGGTTGATGTCCAGGCATATCTGCCTTTGGTTCATCTTGTTCAGTTCATAAGAGATTATTGCTGCACCCGCCTCCACAGTATCGAGGAACAAGATAGCTTAAGATATAGCTTAGGACATCAGCATGGTAAAGAACAGCAAAGAGAAAAGAAGAGACGAGTGTGGCATTTGCAAGAAGGCAGGGAGGAGCCCAATAGGCCACTTATCACTTGGCAGAGTGGTGTGTTTACCCAGGTGGGCCCTTCTACAAGCAAGGTGTAGAGATGAAAGACAGAATCAGCACAGCAACAAAAGCAAAGAAGGGGGCAGAATTGCGGAACAAGGGGGTAGACAGCATGTCAGAGAAAGAACTACGAGCAGAAGCCAGGCAACTCAGAGACAGAGCCAGCAAGCTGCCTAGGCTAGGGCAAGAAAATAGGGCGATGATAGGCGGCCTGGCAGAGTTATTGGGGGTATCGAAGCAGCACAAAGAAAAATCTTTAGCCAGAAAACAAGCAGGAGCACTGAAGCATCAAATTGGCGCACGGCAGCCCAACCAGCAACAACCCCCACCAGCAACCACCCCTTCAGCCACCGAAAATCCAAGCACAGTAACGCAGCAACCGCAACAGCAAGTTCATCCCCAGCGTCAACCTTACCAGTATGGACCCCAGGTGACTCCGCAGGCGAAGAGACAGAGAATCGGCACAACGCAGCAGCAGCATCAGCATCAGCATCAGCAGTTTGCCGTATCCTATGGAAACTGGCGAGTATCGAACCTTACTCTTAGCGGCCATCCAGCCTTAGTGTGAGGGGGGGTCTAAATCTCTCTCATTCTCTGTGGCCATTCGGCCTCAGTTCAAGGGGGAGTTTGTTATTTCCGTAACAAACCTTGTTATTTCCGTAAAAAACACAAAAATCTCAGTTTATTTCACCATCAGGTGATTTGGCTGCAATCTCCTTATCAAGGGGGAGCTCAGTTTCATTTTATGGACCTTGAGTCGAGTTTTCGTCCAGAAGCTCACACATTCCACCATACCACGGGAAACGGCAAACCCAAAAACCGCCACCAAGGGAAGCGGCTAACCCAACAACTGCCACCAAGGGAAGCGGCAAACCCAAAAACCGCCACCAAGGGAAGCGGCAAACCCAAAAACCGCACAAACCAAAAACATTCCTTCTTGCGCATATTTCAGTTTGTGCCCACTCAACCCCGGGTGATTTTAATATATGCTCTTTCATGAGCATGCACTTCCACGTACCAATCCAAAAATGCCCGATCCCGGGTATGCACTTCCATGTGCGACCCCTTCTGTCCGAGGGGGGGTTCGAGATAGCCAACCTCTCGCTCGACTACCGGTATCCACCGGGAGTCTTTCGCCCTCAAGCGGCCCGATTGAAGTCCAGGCATATCTGCCTTTGGTTCATCTTGTTTAGTTCATAAGAGATTATTGGTGCACCCGCCTCCACAGTATCGAATAGAGTCTACTCTGCGACATACTCGAGTGGCCGTGTCTTTCCCCGCAACGGCGCCAAAGACATTTATACAAGGCCTTCGTGAAAAAGGGCCTGTAAGCACTGACAGCAGCGAACCGAAGGATGACGTGAACTGTGCCATCTGCAAAGCCACGATGACCGAAATTGGTGACTTCAATAGCGCGTCGCCATACGCACAGGGGCGGTGCTGCGCGGAGTGCAATTTCCAATCTGCTGTCTCCCCCCGCATGGAGAGCTTGCTATCCGACGATAACGCTGGCCCCCAGAATGAAATGGAAGAGGAGGAGCCCCCTGGTGATTTTTGCTTTGGTGCGGGTGACCCCGCCATGGCCATCACCTACACGATGGCTGGGGGTGGTGCTCACTGGTCGAACTTTGAAGTGCACTACAACAAAGAAGGTGGACAGGGGGAAGTGTGAGAGTGCACATCAACGACACAGGCACCAAAGGGCGCCACTACCAAGAGGGCAAGGAGGTGCACTGCCACAGCAAGAATGGCGATAAGCTTCTCCTTGAAGACCAAAACTTCCAGAGCGAAGAATGGAAGGAGATTACGAACATTATTGAATGAACAGTCCTTTCGACCTGCCCTGTCGGCCTGTCCACTCGACCTGCCCTGTCGACCTGCCCACTCGACCTGTCCACTCGACCTGCCCTGTCTGTCGACCTGCCCACATGCCCTGTCCATCGGCCTGCCCTGTCGACCTGCCCACATGACCTGCCCATCGACCTGCCCTGTCGGCCTGCCCACATGGCCTTCCCTGTCGACCTGCCCATCGACCTGTCCATCGACCTGCCCATCGACCTGCCCATCGACCTGCCCATCGACCTGCCCATCGACCTGGGCCCTTTTCCATATTAATTTACAATTTATCTTGGCCATTGAATTTATAATTACAAATAAACAAGCATGAGAAATCCGCCCGAGCCTGTCGGCCTGTCCACATGACCTGCTCGTCGGCCTGTCGTATCGACCTGCCCATCGACCCGCCCATCGACCTGTCCTTCAGTCCTCTCGACCTGTCCTGGCGACCTGTCCATCGGCCTGTCCTGGCGACCTGCGCATCGGCCTGCCCTGTCGGCCTGTCCATCGACCTGTCCTTTTCCATAGTAATTTGTAATTTATCTTGGCCTGATATTCAAATTGAATTTCATAATTGCAAATAAACAAGCACGAGCAATCCACCCGAGCCTGCGCCTTCCACTCAAGAAAAACCAATGTCGCTGGGCGAGTGGCGTAGATGGAAACGTGGGCCGTATCGGCCGACTGGGCCCGACGATGCACGTAGGCAAAAGCGCCCCCCTTTGACACGCCCCGGTCTGATTTTTCTAATTTAGGTTCCTTATGGTAGGTAGATTGGGAATTAGAAACTTCAGACTGTGAAACACAAAACTAAAAACAAGTATCAATTTGAAAATTGAATTGCTTTTGAAGCTGAGCAGCTGAGCATGAAAATTATTCGGGCTGGCTGGTAAGGTCAATGTACGCCGGCTGGATGATGGTGCTGTGCATCTTCGCCTCTTTGCGAAGTTTCGACCTCTGCCTGTATGATAGAACGCGGGCTGCAGAGTGGCTAACCAGACTAAGCTCATGCGCGGTGGAAGCAAACCCAGAGCCTGCACTGCCTGTGCGCGCCACGGCGGTCAGCCTTGTCCTTCTTGAGTGACTCTTGGTGCTTTGGGTCGTTCTTCAGCGTCATGCGGCGGGAAGTGAGCGTAATGAGCTGTTTCATGAGCTTGTTCAGGTGCTCAAGTGTCTCGCCGGTACGATCAGCCAACTCGCGCCCTTGCAGGTACTCGTGGGTATGAAGGCAGGCATGCAGGTACGGTGCCACTGCGCCGAAGGTAACATGGAAGGACTCGAACATGATGAGCGCCTTAGACGGTACATCACCGTGCTTTTGCTGAAGTGCAGCTGTGTCGTGTTTGTTGTCAAGTCTCTTATAAACGGCGTTACGCCAATTCACAACAGACTGCAAACAACGCTAGTATGACAGCAACTTCCGGTTGTTGGGTGCCGACTCATCGTCGTGGTTGTATTGACCGATAACTTGCATGCAAATTTCCATGAAGTGATGGAGAATCTTGTCGTCTTCGTCTCCTTGAAGGGTGGGGGCTCGCTTCCACTCGGCCTTCTCGGTATTCTTGACTTTAGTGGTGTGTGACTTAGGAATTTCGATTTTAGCGGCCTGTGTCATGTAGGTGTATACGCCCCTGCTCATTTTGTATGTTGCGGTGTTCGCAGCAACACAGTGCTTATACAATAGAGATGTGATGCTCTTCGAGCGTGCATGACACAAACCTGACCAACACAGTCGAGTAGAGGAGGACGCAACCAGCCTTGGCCTTCGTGGTACTTTGCGTGATGCTTCTTGTCTTTTGTTGTGGTGCGCCGAATCTGCCCGTCGTAGTTCGCTCGAGTGAAGTTGAGGTTGCATGTAGGGCAGGTAAATGCCTCCTCTTTATGATGACAACAGTGCGCTAAGTGACACATCCCCTTAACATCGCGCATCTGAAAGGGGCAGTCGAACACGAGACGGCCATCAGGGGGGAGGGTGGTCCGTGGTGGTTGATGAATCTCGTTCTTATACTAGCACGAGACCAGCTGCAAATTTCGTGCGATGCACTGAATGGGACTGTCAATCCAAGTACCTCCCGTCCAGCTACGAGACCACCCGCGAAGGTGAACTGGACGTCGACTGTCACTGGAGTGGAACTGCCAGGGTGATTGAAAGTGAACTTGCCTTTCTGATCGTACTTGATTTTCATTATGAAGGCACGGATCGGTGCCAACACAGGTGCAATCGAGTCGTAATCGTCCTTGCCAGGGACCACCGCAATATGAAAAAGACCATAGGGAGATGAAGAGAAACGGAGGAACTGAACTAGACGCCCGGTAATCTCGGTTAGGTTCGTCCCTTTCAAGCACCCGTGCGCATCAAGCATCAAGTTGAACTCAACGACGCCCGTTTGTTGTATGACACTGGTGAATAGAGGCCACTCTACGTTGCTTAGGGCACGCTCGAACAGACAGGGGAAGTCAAGCTGGCTAGCTCCGGTCTCCTCGTCCACGACCCTCCGGTGGTATTCTGAAAGAGGAGCCTGGCATTTCGTGATGAGGCTACGGGTAGCTAACTTGGGGAATCTAACGTCAGTGTCGCCGATCTTGTGCGGCTGCCAGCGTCCAACCAGCCAAGCTTCCTCTGGTTCTTCGTAAGCACAGAAAAGGCGATGCCCAATGTAGGCCAGCTTCGTGTAGGATAAGCGGCACACAGCCCGGATTTCGGTGAGCACAGATGGAGAGCACAGCGTGCGTCTGAGCTGACTTTTTACTATAACGGCGTGCTGCTGGAAGTGCAGCGAGCGAAGTCCAAGCATGCGGCTCTTCTCACCGTCAATCCAAGCTTGCTTGCGGTCCAGTTCCAGCCTGGCGACAGCCAACTGCGATTTCAGGCTCGCAACCTCGCCGCGACACTGCCGGAGGCGAACGTCGCGTCGCTCCTTGGAATCGAGGGCACGGCGCTTCACTGCGAACAAACACAGGCACCCCACCACCATCGGGGTCACTGTCAGGATCACTGTCATGGTCACTGTCATGATGATGATCATGATGAAGGGCGAGTGCAGGGCATGCAGCTTAAAGTAGGGTGGCGACACGGGTGGATCTCTTGGTGGGGGCTGCTCCCTTGGTTGGAATGTGGCGGCGACGTGGGACTTTCCGAGGGGGGGATGCGGGGGTAGACAGGGAAGAGGGGGCTGACAGGGGAGATGAGGCACTGTCAACAAGGGAAGCGGGGTCTGTCATCTGCAGAGAGGCCCCATGGAGTATCAAGGTCTGCGGCTGATCTGGCTCTACTTCGGGTGATTTCCCGGTGAGGTGCGGACGTGCGCCTCTGCCTGGGCCTCTGGGCTTCCTCCTCAACTGGGGCATGATCCACAAAGCCACGGGGGATACTAAAACGATAGAGGCCATGTGCCCACACTGGTATGGATCTGACAGCTTTGTCTATTGCCGCTCTTCGTTCTGGAGGTAGCTCCCGAGTGATGAACCGAGGTGGAATATGAGGGTAATATACCTGGCCGTCGAAACTGAGACGGCAGAAGTCGCACTTGAAGATGAGGGTACTTACAGTCCTTTTATGAAAAGGCTCTCGCAGCCACTCTAGTACAATTCGATATACAACAGCAAAGGGCCCGTCACGTAGCTGCCCTGCCGGTCCGCAGCAACTAGCTCGAACTTCTTGCAGCTGAAGAAAATCCAAGAAGGAAGGGTCTTCTCCGATGGTAGCCTCCTTCTTGATGAGAATCCTGTCGAACGGCGCAGTACAAGCCCAGGTCTCTCGGAGCTAGTTGGTTTCTGAAGGGCCTTTCGAAGTTGGGAGGGACCCTGCGGATGCTGATGGTCGCTGGCTTCTGGATGTGTTGCGTCAGTCGATCACACAAGGGCCTTGGAATTCCACGGAGCTGCACTACGGGCCTCAACCTGCAAGGTTCGTTGCTAAGATCCTTGGCGACGGAATCTTGGAACACAGCAAGGACGTTCGTAGCGTAGAAGTCCACTGAGCCTCCATCATGAGAGGGCATGATGGAGAAGGTGTGTATCCATCAGCGTAGAATGCAGAGATACACGGAATGGCGAGGTGTCTTCGAAGGGCGAAGGATTGGTGGCGAGCAGTGAAGCTGGCTGCTGATGTTGTGGTTAGAAAAAAATTCAGGCGTTCCCTTATGCGCCCTTTGTGGTGAGTTTTTCGCAAGATGTCGACACTCAAAGAAGATGTCTTGTCAACCAATTCTCAAAACGTCCCCCGTAAACACGTGACTATTGGCAAAATCAAGGTAACGCTATTGGGTAATCCAATTGCAAACGTTTTATTTTAGGGGGATTTGGGGTGATTGGCTCGGGTTTTGCCACGCTTCACGGGGCACATAGGTTTGCTGTGACTGCGCAGGCTCGTTCAACACTGAGCCTGGTAACCGCCTGACCGGAGTTACGCCCTGGCCACCCGTTGATGTCGCTCCTCCCCCCCCCTGCTTACAGGTAAGGGCGCTGGGCGGCGGAGGGTGCGAATCCAGAATACGGCCACAAAGGCCGGTAGGTCGGGAGGCACGGGCAGGAGCCCAAGCTGAAGTAGAGTTTTTTCCCATCGGGCCGCAAACCAGGGTTTAGCTCGATCGCGCCCCTCCCGCGGGGGCTGTTGCTATGCCTTTTATTCCTCCCTGAAATGGTGGTTAGCGCTATCCTACGCGCGGGTAATGCGCAGTCCACTCCCCCCCCCCCCCCCCCCTCTCCTCACTTTTTTTCCCGACGGGGTTTTGTTTGTGCTTCCATTGATGCACTTTTTTTTCCTACGGGGTTTTAGTGCTTCTTTCGTTCTCCTTGGCTGGGGGCAGTCCCCTTGCGGGTCCACTGCCCAAGGTCCCCTCCGTGGGGCTGCCGGTGAGGGCCACCGGCTGTGATTGTTGTCGGCTGTGGCGTCCCCCTTGCTGGAGAGGGGGTGCTGGGTCTCGCCTCCCCTCGCGCGAATTGGCTGGGTCCTTGTGGCCCACGTTTGCACCAGACGCCCAGCGACCGCGGCCTGCCGCAGCTGGTAGGGCCTCACTGCGGTCTCCTGGACCTTCCTCTACCTACCCCTCCCTCCCTGCGCAAGTTCGGTGGGGGAGTTTTGCTGATGGGCGGGGGCCTGTGGCTGGGAGCGCACAGTGGTTGGAGTTAGGCTGACGTCGACGCGGTAAAGTCTTCTAGTAGATGTGCTGTCCCAATGGCGGACCAGGACCCTCGTGTGTCCTGGAACGCCACCGGGACAGAGAGAACCCCTAGTGGCGGTCTTTTCGGCCGTCCTGTTTTTTATTGTGCAAGCGTGGGGTCTCGTCCTCCCCGCGTCGCCCAAGGGCGCTAGGGGGGAACTTTCTGGACGTCCTCTCTACCTGCGGGGTCTGGAGCTGCTGGAACCTGGGTGATCTCCCTAATGGCAAGGGGAGAATTAGGTGCATGGGCCGTCCTGGCGTCCGGGTTTGCTTTGGTGGGCTTGGCTGTTAGTGGCTTTCATGTGGTTCTTAAATTCCCATCAGTGGTACATATCTCATCTAATACAATATCTATCTACCTATCTAGTTTAATATCATATCTATCTGTCTATCTAGTTTCCGTTTCGTCGAGTGGCTGTAAGACCTCCATGGGCGGCTCTAACCCGGAATGAGATCTAAACCGGGCGACACAACACAGACGGACCCGGGGAGGGACAAGAGCGGACCCGATGCAGCTGTGAGCCCTTCAAGATTTCCACCAGGCCCTCCCAATCGGGGGTGGTAGGATCAGCTGAAGGCGGATCCTCCTCCTCCGGAGCGGCGGGAATGACCGCAGGCGTATCCTCCTCCTTGAGAGTAGAAGGAATGGCCGCCGCTGTATCGTCCTGCAGCGGTGAGCCCTTCAAGATCTACACCAGGCCCCCCTCCCAATCGGGAGTGGTAGGATCAGCTGGCGGAGTGGCGGGAATGACCGTAGGCGTATCCTGCTCCTTGGGAGTAGAAGGAATGGCCGCCGGTGTATCATTCTGTAGCTGTGGGCCCTTCAAGATCTACACCAGGCCCCCCTCCCAATCGGGAGTGGTAGGATCAGCTAAGGATGAGTCCTCCTCCTCCGGGTTCCCACGTACTGCGGGATCTCGCGACGGCGTAGAAGGCTGGCTCGCGGATCTTTTCGTTACGACCCGGACCTTGGACCTTCCGATGGGCTTCTGGCCTTCATTTTTTTTCTAGTTTTATTTTACTGTACATTACAATGTAATATGCAACTCCCACCATGGACGGTGACTCAGCCGGCGAGCCAAGCTGGTTGGCTCTTGGCTCCTGGCCTTCGCTTATCTTTTATTTTTCGTTTTTCCTACTGGCACTACTGGCCCTGATAGAGCCGAACCAGGTCCTCCTCCCTAACAGGAGTGGTAGGATCAGCTGCCGACGATCCCAGGTCCTCCTCCTTTACGGGAGTGGTAGGACCCAGACCCAGGTCCTCCTCTTCCTCTTTGACCTTGACGGGAGTGGTAGCTAGGATCAGCTGACGAGCCGACGAGCGACTCCAGGGCATCACTGTCCCATCCCCCCTTCCTGCTGAAGGCCCCACCTGCCCCTCCCTGCGGCGACGGCGGCCCGGTGGCTGTGGTGGTGCCCAAAACGGGTGCGACTGCAGCCTCCCCCACCCTGTTGACGACCCCACCTGACGCGATCTGGGCTCGTGCAGCAGCGACTGGAGGATGTGGTGGCGCCCAAAACGGGCGTGGCTGCTTCCCCCTGTCCCTTGTTGGCGGCCCACCTGCTGCGACCCGTGCTTGTTCAACACTAAGCCCGGTAACCGCTGGAACCGCCTTTCGATGGGAGACTCCGCCGGTATCGTCGCCTCCGAGTTTCGCGGCTCGTTGGTGGTGTAGGCCGACCGGGCATGTACCAGGTTCCCGTTGGGTATGGCCGGCGAAGTCGGGAGGCACTGGCGTATGCCCCAAGCTGGCGTGTAGTTTTTGCCCATTCAGGCCGCAAACCTGGGCTTTGGCTTAGTCGCGTCCCTCCCAGGGCTGTCTTATGCCGTTCACTACCTCCTGAGATGGGGGACGAGATCACCTCCGGGCGACGGTTATGGGCAGCCCCCTAGCAACCCCCCCTCTTTTTTTCTTCATCGGGTTTTGCGCTTTTTTCCCACAGGGTTTTGCGCTTTCTCTGCCTCTCTGAGGCTCGGGCAGCCCCCTGGTTCCAGGGTGTGCTGCCGAAGGTCCCTGTCTAGGGGCTTCCGGTACGGGCTGCCGGTTCGGTTCGTTGGTACATGCGGTGTCCCTCTCCGCTTGGAGAGGGTGCTGGGACTCGCCACCCCCTGCGTGAATAGGCCAGGCTCGGAAGGCCCGCGTTTGCACCGGACGTCCAGACACGGCAGCCTGCCACACTCCGATGCAGGACCCCACTGCCGCTGGACCTAGCTCCCTGGCCTCGCCCCTCCCCATGCGCAGCCAGTTGGCGTGGGTGCTGTTGTGGCGGGTGAGGAGCCGCGTTGGAAAGCGCGCGGTGACGGGTGTTGGGGCGACGTCGGCGCGGCAAGACTTTTAGATGTGCTGTCCCTGCCTTGGACGAGGACCCTCGTGTGTCCTGGAACGTGGCGGGGGCAGGGAAACCCCTAGTGGCGGTTTTAGGCCGCCCTGCCTGGTTGCAGATTGTGCGAGCCCGGGGGCTCGTCCCCCCTGGGTCCGTCCGGGGGTATTACAGGGGACCTTTTATGACATCCCCCCTGCCCTTGAGATGGGGCTGCTGGCCTGGGTTGACTCCCCTAATAGCGAGGGGGGAATTAGGTGCATGGGCCGATCTAGTTTGCTTTGGTGGACTGGACAGTAGTAGCTAGCTTCCATGTGGTTTCTTAATCGCCCACAGTAGCACATAGCTATCTCCTTTAATATCATGCCTGTCTATCTACCTACCTACCATCTACCTAGAACCAGCCAGCGAGCCAGCGTCCAGCGTACTCAATGTTGAAATGTATGACGGAACGAGTTGAACGAGACCGAGGAAAGAAGCAAGGAATTAAGAAGAGACAAGAAAGAAACACCAGACACCAGCCAGGGTGATGAAAGCGAGAAACATAAGCAACGGGAGCGAGCAGCCAGGCAGCCAGCCAGCCAAGCAAGGAACTTGCTCAGCCACAGCCACCCGCCCGCGCGCCCCACACCCCGCCCGCTTTCACTTACAAGCAGCCACGCAGCCACAGCCAGCCACGCACACGCACCCCGCCCGAGTTAATGCAAAATCGGAAATTGGCTGGCGTTTTTTTAATGCGAGCGAACTGCCTTGGCTGCTTGCGGTTTTATGCCCACTGGCTGGGCGCTGGGCGGGCCTTTGGCTGTTTGGCTGCTGCGCCAGCCCCGCCCGTTTCTGTGCGCTGGGGTGTGCCTGTGCCTGTGCCTGCCTGTGCGCGCCTGAGCCCCTTTAAGTTACATGTTACATGGGCTTTGCAAAACGCAGAACAGAGCACTGCGAAACGCAACATTGGGTGGCTTCCGGTTTGCTTGGCTGGCTGGGCGGCTGGATGCTGGATGGCGAGCGACCCACATCGACATCAATACGTGCGTGTAGTGTCCATGGGGTGTGATGCACATGCCAGTGTACCCGACAGGTTTCATGCACACAGAAATCCGACCGCATAGCCTCATAGGAATGCGGTATTCACAGCCCAAACCCATCGCAGCCCTTCAAATTCGGTGAGGCTCCAGATGAGGGTGGGAGACGTTCCGTTAGGACTTGTCGAGATATGCAAATCTTCGCAGTAAGGAGGAAATCCTGCAGCGGATGTACGGGCACATGCAAAACGAGAACTCACTTTGCCCGGCGATGGTACTCGAGCATCATCACGCAACGTGAATCTGTGCGAAGTTCTGCTTGCGCTGGGAACATATATCCACTTGCTCACCAGCATCAACCACACCGCTCGTGCCATTTTCGCATAGACAAAGAAAACACAGAGCACTTAATTCAAGTATGGCACCCACTGAGAAAAGCACACCACACGAAAATGCGAACACACATATGCACTTCTGTCCAAAAACTCCGCGTACATGGCTTGCAGAACTCACCTTCTGTGTGCGTCACAGTGGTGGCGTTCTTGCTTCCTGCCAGCACACGCTTGGTGTACAGAGTTTGATTTCCTGACAGGCTAGACGATAGCAATACCTGTTGCATTTGGTTATTTTGTTATCTGTCTATCAGAATATGCACGTCAAGTTTTTGTGTGCGATGCGCGTAATGTGAAATTGTTTTTTGATTGTGAGTGGTTGCGGGGGCGAACATGGTATGCCAGTCGTGTGCTCATGTTGTATGCCACACGTCAACTCTGGCAATGTACGCTGCTCACTTTAAACACATTTGTGGCATTTCAACCACACGGTGTGCCCATCAGCCAAACGATTGTTACGCTGGAACAAAATCACTGACCTGATCACCCCAAATTGCCCCGCCCTGCATGTTTAGCACACCCGGGACGCCGCTCCAATCCGCGAGCCACTTGCCATTGATCAGAGGAGGCAGAGCCAAGGGGCCGTTATCAACAAGGGCAGCATGTGCACGATCCAATTGCGCCATGTAGAGTCCGTTTTTACGTGCGGTGTTGGCGCTGCTTTGCGGTTTGCTGACGGTGGCCATCACTCCGATGTCGTCAGTACGATTATTAGCCTGGCCAATTGGCCAGCGCATGACTCTGCCACCCGCCACCTTACTGTACTCGCCTGTCAACAGCACCTGCCTCCCCGTCTCAGACAACCCAGACGAAACAAAGGAGAAAATCAAAGGCGAACTATCTTTTGACAGAACATAGTGATTGGCTTGCGGTAAGATAAAGAGATATCCAGCTGTGTAATATTTCCCATTGTTTTGAAGGCCTATCAAAGATTTGTCAGATTCAAACTTTGTCGGCTTGAGGAAACGACGCATATTAAACAACCGCAATCCATTATGTGTGTCTGCAACGTACAGGTAGTTTCCCACCCACGCAATTCCACCGGCATGGATGGTGATTGGTTCGAAGCTCGCTACACTGGCCTTGAGGTATGGCTGAGCTAACAAGGCAAACCTGTACGCCATTGCGTTGGTATCGACAAAAGCGATTCGCACACCTTTATTGATTTCTCCTGAACCAGGCTTGTGATACCAACTACTTGCTAAGATAGTTCCATTGCCCGTGATTCCTTGTGGCGTCCATGAAGTGGTCAAACTATCTCCGACCTGCCACTTGTAACCCTTCACAAAAGAGGAAGAAGCCACATGCACTACACTTGAGATAGGTGAAATTTTACGATTGACCTATCGGTTGCAAAACACACAAAAAAGCTTGTTACTGTCACGTCAAGTGGTCGCCAAAAAATTCAAATCATTCGTCAAAGTGAGCTGCTGACCTCTGAAAGAACGCCGTTGATGTCAGTCAGCATGAAAGCCTCTTTCCGTACTAGCTCTTGTTGAATCGCTTCGGATGACATTGTCTGCTTACTGTCTTGGAGGCTGAATTCTGCCAGAGCATTGGAAACGAAACCAAGCGTCAATATCAAATGCGTGAGCATGGCACTCCTGGAGTGCCAATCGTGTGAATTTCGCAGCTTCTAGCTGGCTAGCTATGCATAGCTTGACCCTCAACTCCTAGCTAGATCTCTACTCGAGTAGCTAGCTAGCTAGCTAGAGAGGTGTAGAGAGCGTCTAGCTAGCTAGCTACTAGAGCTCTAGCTGGCTACTACTAGTAGTTCTGAAACTAGCTAGAGCTCTAGCTAGCTAGTTGCCACTAGAGTGGCACTAGACCTCTAGCTACATCTAGCGAGCTACTGAATTTAGAAAGCCTCCGTGGGAGAAATAGCTCGTGAATAAGGGAACAACTAATAATGTTTTGGTCTAAATCCGGTCTAAATCTACTAGCTAGACCTTTAGAAAATAAAAACCCTTCCAGTACTGTAGCTACTAGGTAGAGCTCTAGCTAGGACGTCTACGACTGGAGGACGTGTACATAGCTCTACATTTCTTGGATAATTCTCACTTGTCGCATCATCACGTAGATCTAGCTAGAGTACCCATTTTTGGTACCATCTTAATTATAGCATCTCGAACCATGCCCCCCGACACGTCGCAAGATCATTTCTCACTCTGCACCGAGACTCGAACCAAGGCAATTTGTGAATGGCAGACAGAGGTATAATGTCACTTTTCATGCGCTTAGGGGCACGGTGTGTTGCCGCAGTAACAGCAGCATACACCTCCGGAGCACTTGCGATAGTCGAATGCGACGAGCATAAGTCCTTGACTCACGAAGTTGTTCCTCCAAAGCATGGTCTTACTGTCGGAACACCGCGCACCTCTAACCTCGATGTCAAGTCGATAAAAACAGGATCCGGCGAGTGGGCGAATGGTGTTGTCACGGATGACTGCATTCTCAAGGTAACGGTTGCCGCCTGCTAGGACTCTTGTTGTAATCTCACGTCTCTGCAGGAACTTACGGAGATGTTAAGAAGACGGGTAAAATACTCGGACGGCCCAGATGGACCAAAGAGCTTGATCTGGCACACATTGCAAGGGAAGGGGGGAATTGAGGGCATCCGTGTGTGGGAAGCCACGCCAGATGCATCCCAGAAAGATACGAGCAACCTAAAGTCCGATGAAATTGCCGGAAACACCCGTTTAGTATCACTCGTGAAATTGGGGGCCAAGATTTGTGGACACCCGGAATTTGTGCATGGAGGATTTGCAGCAGGTGATTTTTGGACGAAACTCTGCAGTTTATGTTTATAAAGGCATTCACCGTAAGCTCCGATTCCTGCTTTTCTCCAGCCCTCATTGATGAAATTCTTGGCACAGCCGCAGCGCAGGTGTAGTAAATGCCGGGAAAAACTGTCGCATGAAAACTCACGTTTGTGCATATCAGGAGAGCCACCATCTTGCTGCTACACTACCTGCCGGTGCATACGAGGGGGACTTTGATAAAGCAAAAAATTTCACCGCCAACTTGACTGTAAACTACAGAAGGTGCGAGCTTGCGCACTGCATGCCTGAAACGCCGAGAATGCCCTTCTCCTTGAATTAGAGTGCCTGTGAGGGTGCGTGGACAGTCACTTGAGTGCTGTGGATGTGCATGGTTGGTGCAATCTGTGCATTTCTTTTTTGGTGTGGATTGTGCTTGTGCACGCGGGCTGCTGGGTATGTGTGCCTGAATGTGTTGACACACACAACCATACACACTCATGTACAAACACACACATTCGTATACACACACGCACTGGCCCACACCCACACACACACAAGTGCGCACACACGTGCACTCACCCATCCACCAACACACCCACACGACTTTCCTCACACACTAACACACGATTTTTCGCACACGCACGCACATGCACACGATTTCATCACACGCACGCACACATTCACACGATTTTATCACATACACGATTTCCTCACACACGCACACACACACACACACACATGAATTTCCACACAAACACACACACATGACCCCCCACACACACACTGACACTCATACACAAACAAAAAGGCTCACACATACACATGACTTTCCACACAAACACACACATTCACGACTTTGCACACACACACGACTTTTCACACACACACACACAAGCACGCACGTACGCTCGCGCACCCACCCGGTATGTTCTTGGACAGGCCTGTGCCTCTGAATGGCACATACTTGGTAGAGTGCAAGGTGACACGAGTTGAGCGCTTGACAAAGATTTGGCTAGATTGCAAAATCTACGACAGGTAAATCCTGCTTCCCGAGCCGTGCGCCCCCAATTAGTTGTTGTGTCGCAGACCACATTTTCTACCACCCGCATACTCCGACCTAACCCTTCCAATGCGCAGGGAGGGTAAAGTCCTGGTGGATGCTAGCGCGCTGTACATCATCACCGGCATTAAGAAGGCACCTTAGCCCACGCATGCATACTCGGGTGATCAAGGTGAGGGGAATTGGAGAATAGTGCTAATAATAGCAAACGGCCACTGTCACTGTCATGTTAAAAACAAAATCACACTGGGGTTGTGTTGGGGGGGGAGGACCAAACAAATTAAACTGCGCTGCTGGCGCTAGTTTTAAGGTATGCTATTAACTATTACAAGAACGGTTCTGATGCCGATCCTGCTATTGCTCTTTAATTTTCGATGGGCTGCTGTGGATTCGTTATGGGGGGGGCTGAGAAGTGAGAAGCAAGCCCGCCCGCGCGCCGCGCGCGCGGCAAATTGTGATGTGCGTTCGAAATATCCAGGCGACATTAGCTCGCCTCTAGCTAGCTCTAGCTCATTTTGACTGCACTACAACTACAAAACCAAAAAAGATGCTCCGTTTTAAATAAACTCGAACTCCCTGCTTGTCCTCTCAGAATTCAGCCACGTCCATGGTCCTATAAAACAAATGGTGGCTAAAAGCTAAAAGACCGCCGGGTTATCAATAACCCAAACAGTTTTTTACTGGCACTAGCACCTTGCTGGCTGACTGACTGACTGACTTAACCTTAACCCCATCCAAAGATGGATATATCGAAATAAAGTGCCATGGTGAGGCACGCACACTCCACAAGCAAACAAGCAAGCTCCACGCACAATCTTGGGTCATAAGCCATAAGCCCACAGGGAGTCGCAAGCAGCCCTAGGACCCCGGCTGTTACCCCAGGGCCACTCTGTGGAAATCTCCTGCACCATATACGCTAAACAGCCGAATTGCAACTACTTCTCTGCCTCCTTATGTTTTTCTTCTGTACCTTTCTCCGTCACAGTGCCCTCAGGCAAACCTCGCAATCTCTAGTTTAGTGTGGTCAGCTGTTCCTACTAACCCTGGGTATGATCACTGTTCAGCTGCCCTATGCTCCTCCTATGCCAGCGGGCATTACTCTCGGGCACAAACCATCACAGCAAGTGTCTCCAGAGCTAGATGCATCGACCACCCACAGGCAGGCTGCGCTTTACCGGCTTGTTGGTCGATAGCGAGTGCCAGGGGGGCAAAACAAACCAAAGTACCAGACCCACATCACAAAGTCCGCTTCAAGCTTCGCTGGGCAGCTTGTATGCTTGGACCTTTGCCTGCTGCACTGACACTCAACCGTCGCTGCCGTGGAATTGGCTGCGACCTTTCCTCCTTATCCTGGTGCTGCTCATGCTGCTGCCACTGCTGGACCATCACGTCGTGAGCTGAGGGCCCAACCACACCACGCCGTACTCTTTTGCCGCCGTGCTTCTTCTTCATCAACGCCCTTCGCTGATTCCATACCTCCAGATCCTCCTCATCGTGTTCGTCTCCCTGCTGCTGGCATTGTGTTTGCTGGCGGTGCTGAGGCAGGAGCAAAGCATGAGCCCCAATGTGGTGTGACTGACGCGTGTGCAGCTCCTCGGGTTTTGAGCGCTGTTTCTGCTGCTGCCGATACTCGTACTGCTGTGCCCACCATGAATCACTATCCTTCTGTACCCTGGGCGTGACGGCAATAGTAGCAGCTGCTGCACTGGGTGGGCCGAAAACGCCGTTACCAGCTGCCTTCTGATGCTGCTGCTGCTGCTGCTGCTGCTGCTGCTGCTGTGGCGTTTGCAGCATCATTCCTATCGTCTGTTGTTCTTGCTGCTGCTGCTTCTGCTGCACGGCCGCTGCGATGCTTGTTCCGTGTCGTTGCCCACTCCCCACGGTTATGTTGTTGCACCCACCATACGGGGTGCTCGTGGTGGTCGTTGATGAGGTGGTCGTTGATAAGGTGGTCGTTGATAAGGGGGTACGCTGTGTGGATGATGATGATGATGGTGTGCGAGTCGGCGTGAACAATGGTGCATGCATTCGGCGCTTTTGCTTTTGCTTTTGCTTTTGCTTTTGGTTCTTCTGTTGCTGCTGGAAGCGACCTAGGATCTTCTGTTGGTGTTGGCGTCGCTGTTCACTTTGTTGCTCGCGTCGCTTCTGCTGATGCTGCTGCTGCTGATGCTGCATGTGGTGTTGCATGTGCATCCTCTGCTTTTCCAACACAAGTGCCTGTTGCTCATATTCTCGTCGCACTTCCTCTTGGAACGCCGCGGGCACGAGCCGCTCGAGAGAGGAAGGCTCAAAATCAAACGCAAGAGCGATCACACACACGACCGCCGCTTGTGCTGCCAGTGTTGTCTGTGCTGGCGGTGAGTGCACTGGCCGTGATGCTGGAGCGGTTAAAGTCAGCCAACAGGGTGGCATCGACATCAACTGTGCTGCCTGTGCTTTTCTCTGTGTCTGTGTCTGTGTCTGTGTCTGTGCGTGTGCGTGTGCGTGTGGCTGTGACTGCATATGCTGGAGGTGGAGGTAATGACCCAAGGCCCCGCGCACCCGCACAGTGCCACGCCCGGTCACAAGAGACCCTTGGTGTTGCCCTTGTGGTTGCTGTTGTTGTTGTTGTTGTTGCTTCTGCTGTGGAATGTCGATAGAGAACTCCAGCTCCCCTTGCAAAAGTGCCCCCCCAGGTACTTGAAAGGCACAGGATCGTGGGGGCAGCTGGTCTTTTCTGCGCAGACTGCCGTGGCTGGGGCGCGGTGGGGGGCGGGCCTCCAGGGCCAGTGGGCCAGACGGGGTGTCGACCCGAAGACGCACCAGCAACACTTCGCTGCCACTGCCACTGCCGTCACCCTCACCAGCGACTTTCGACGACGGCTGTTGTTGTTGTTGTTGCTGCTGCTGCTGTTGCTTGTGCAGCACCTGCGGGAGCTGCCGCAGCTGGAGCACGCGTATCGTGAGCGGCAGCGCAACCCCCACCTCTTCAACCCCCCCCCTGCGGGGCAGGGGCAGGGGCAGGGGCAGGGGCAGGGGCAGGGGCAGGGGCAGCGGCGGTGACGGCGTCGGCCCCGGGTGTGGGAATTGGAATCATGGTGTCAGCGGAGCCTGGTGCTGGTAGGGTTCGCGTTGTTGCTGTTGTAGTTGTTGCCGCCGATGGCCCTGATGTTCCTATTGCTCGTGCCGACACGTCTGTCGTCGATGCTATTGTAGTTGCTGTTGTTGTAGGTACTACGGTTTCTGTTTTTGCAAGTGCGGCAGTGTGTGCTGCTGCCGCCACCACTACTGCTAGTGGTGCTTTCACTGCCCCTGCTGTTGTGATTGTCGCTGTTGTTGCAGCTGTTGTTGCCACTGGTGTTGAAGCTATTGTTGACGCTGCTGTTGATGCTGGTGGGGGCAGGGGTGGTGATACAGCCACCACTGTCCCTGGAGATGCTGTTGTTGCTGTTGTTGATGTTCCTCTTGTGGGTGTTACTGCTGATGTGTCTGTTAAGGGCGATGCTGCTGATGCTGGTGGTGCTGCTGCTGATGCTGCTGCTGCTGCTGCTGGTGGTGGTGGTGGTGCTGATGATGGTGCTGATGGTGGTGCTGATGGTGGTGCTGATGGTGGTGCTGATGATGGTGCTGATGATGGTGCTGATGATGGTGCTGGTGCTGGCGCTGGTGCTGGTGCTAGCGCTAATGCTGATGCTAGTGCAGTGTTCAAGCATAATACCGGCTCCTCACCGGCTTCTCGCTTTTCTGCTGTTACTAATGCTGATGATTGTGCTGCTGATGCCACCTCACTAGCCTGTTCTTTCTCTTGCTGCTCTGGACTCCTCTCCTCCAGCTCACCTGCACTGCTGCTGCTGCTGCTGCTGCTGCTGCTGTTTTTGTTTTTGTTGTTTTCACTGTTGCTTTCGTTGTTGTTGCTGCTGTTGGTCCGTCTTCTAGCAAGAGCAGCCTGTGCCAGCTCCCTCCCTTTGCCCTGCTGCAGTGCTTGCTTCCGCAGCTGTGCGAGTTGCTCCATTCTGGAGCGCATCTGCAGCAGCCCGCTCCGATGTTTGGGGGGGTTGTGAGCGCAATTTTCGCCAACGCTGCTGCTGCTGCTGCTGCTGCTGCTGCTGCTGCTGTTGCCGTTGCTGTTGCTGTCGCTGCTGCTATCGCTGCTGCCGTCTGACCCGTTGACTATCGCACACAAGACCTTCACCGGAGCCTGCACGTTGTTCACTGCACTCTGCAGCACGGAGTAGGCACCGTCGGACTGGTGGTATTGTTGTTGTTGCTGCTGCTGCTGCTGTTGCTGCTGCTGCTGCTGCTGCTGCTGCTGGCAATGGTGGTGGTGGCCCCCCTGTTGCTGTTGCCCAAGGGTTCCGCTACAGCCACCACCCCCACCACCCCTGCGCAAAGGCTCGCCTTTCGCATGGTCTTGGCTCATGCCCCCCTCTCGATTCGCATGGTCTCGATTATTCCTGCGTCTGCGCCTCATGCTGTGCTTGTGCAGCAGCGCTTTTCTCCACGCACAG
>Ga0099797_100332_pt1 | contig 30918 bp, 12 predicted proteins | sample Uncmet_Sort48C_1_FD_89871 | JGI IMG/M metagenome (GOLD analysis project Ga0099797, IMG submission 89871) | Marine eukaryotic communities from CALCOFI LINE 67, Pacific Ocean - C012_Sort48C_1 | ecosystem: Environmental > Aquatic > Marine > Oceanic | place: Pacific Ocean: Monterey Bay | collected... | reverse complement strand
GGCTGAACACCTGCTTTCGATCACTTCTGTGCAGTGGCAGCTGGAGGAATTTTTCAAGCCATGACGGGGAAATGTCTAGTTCTGTTAGGAGCATACCGGAGACTGAGTCTTTTTGTTTGAGCTTTTTGAGATTTCTTTCCATGCCTTTGTCCAGTGCTTTCTTGATGCGGTGTCTGACCGCATCCCTTGATAGTATTGTCGGAATTGCTCCAGGGCTCCATGAGAGCAATTCACTGCAGATTTTATCTACAAGATCACGTCGGTGGATGGCCCTGTGCCCCGGAACGTGCTGCACCTGGACCTTGTCATACCTGGCTGCTAACTCTTTTAGACCCTCTAGAATGTCTACCGTCTGAGCATCGATGACTGCCGCTCCACGTTTGTTTTTGACTGCCGTTTTGACTATGGACTGGCAGTCCGTGATGATTAGTAGTGATTCTGCTGCTGCGCCCGTGCTGAGTAGCTTTTCGATGCCCTTTTTTACTGAGAGTCTTTCTGTATAGGTGGCACTCGTAGCATTGCGATATGCCCAGCCTCTGACTATTTCTTTCGGATCTTGACTTCCTTTGACGCCCTTTCTGATGATCAGATAGGCGCTTGCTCCCCTGGAGTAGCTGTCTGGTTTTGCCTTTTTGAATCCTCCATCTGTAATCAGCATATCGCCTTTCCAGATTTGTTTTTCCATGATTTTGAGGATTTTGTCTAGGTCGTCACGGTACGGGTAGAGCTCCACACTTTCTAGGTCTTTTGAGTTCCAGAATTGTCTGTCCGTTCTGATGGCCTGTCCATTCCACCCGATTGCGCTTAGTAGTTCTGTTGCTCTGCTGAATAGGTCGCCCGTCAGTCTTTCTGCATCGTTGTTCTCTGTTGCAAGTTCTGGCGCCGTGCTGATGCTAACCGGTTCTATCTGGTCCCCTTTTTTGGGTGGGGGGCCTACCGCTATGTAGAATTTAGCATCCGCATTAGGGAGCGCTACCAGTTGCGTGCTTGGTCTCTCTGTTGTTTCCATGAAGACGCCCTCCGCTAGCCTCTGTTGCTCTTCATCTTGTCTGATACCCATTCTTCTTAGCACTCTCTCCTTCCATGCTGTGTTGGGTCCTCGTATTGTTGCATCAATTAATATGCCCGCTCTTTGGAGAGTGAGATTATAAATTGATGGCATTTTTGTGAGCATTCTCAGGCTTTCGAGGCGTGCTGGTCGCGCATTGTTTCCCACTATTAGTCTTGCTAGTGGGTGCAATATTGCCACATTCAGGCGTCTTATTTCTTCAGACGTCGCAAACGACGCCCATGCTGCGAGTGAATAGGCGATCCTATTCACGACTAAGGCCCGGGATGTGATGATGAGAGCACGACTACTGAGTTTCCAGGAGAGGTTCTTAAGGATTGCCATGAGGATTTTGCACTCGCGGGCTAGTTTTTCCACATGATAACAGAACGACGCATTGCTATCAATTATGACCCCAAGCAGCCTTTGTTTTGTTACTGCCTGTAGTCCCACATTTGGCATCGGTCGGCCTTCTAGTGTTGTTGGCATTGGTGGTCCTTGTGGGGGTAGTGCCTGTTGGCTTCCTGCTGTCATAATGTGTGCTTGTGTGCTTTTCTGCTTGGTGCACGGGGGGATCCGCATGGTCGTCGTTTTTTCTTGAGAGAGGCGTAGCCCCAGGTTTGCTAGGTTTTGTGTTAGTAGTGGGATTATTTGGCGCACTTTATGTGCTAGCAGTTCAGGCGTCGGCGCTGCTAGCCTTATGGTCCCATCATCTGCATAGAAGGCTGCAAATTCTACTAGTTTTGTGTCTAGCATGGCCTTGGATGTGTGCCGCATTAGTATTACCCATAATAAGGGGGAGAGAACTCCCCCTTGGGGTAGGCCCGTTTCTATTTTTAGAATGCGGCGACTTGAAATCGTTCCTGGCGGTCCCAGTCTTACCTTAAGGTAACGATTTTGGAGTAGGGTCCAGATGAAGTTGGTTACCGCGGGTGAGATTCCCGCCTGTCTTACATGTCTCACAAGGGTCGGGCGTGGGACAGCATCATAAGCACCATCTATGTCAGACGAAAGAATCGCCTGCCATAGATTTTGGCACTCGTCTAGTCCTTGCATCAATTCTGCGACCATTTGCTCAGCATTTCGTCCTTTTAGGTACGCATACTGGTGCTTGTCTATCTCTGGGAAGTTGGCAAGCTCTGCCAATATGCGTACGTAAATAATTCTTTCTAACACCTTAAGGAAGACCGATAGTAGCGAGATCGGCCTATACGAGGTGACTAGTTGCGCTTCTTTGTTTGGCTTGTGAAAGAATAACACTACTACCATTAGGATCGCTGTTGGGAGCACTTTGCCCGTTAGGATGCCAGTGTATAGCCAGGCTAGGACTTTTCTGATTCGTTCCGACTGTATTAGCTCACTTAGCCAGTCTATCGACCTCATATCTTCACCAGGGGCTTTGCCCTTTGGTAAACTGGCTACAGCGTCGGCCACTTCTGTGTGAGTCACTTTTTGTGGGCTGCCACTTTGTAGCCATGCTGTTTCTTCTCTTGTTAGCACTTCAGTGCTTGGATCTGCATTTTTGTTCGAGTGTTTGTAGACATAGTCGCTGGCCAATAAGTCCGCTTTGTCTGCTTCTTTGATGTAATGGGCTCCGTTGGAGATTAGTCCGCTCGGGACTGCGGGTTTGTAGGGGATTCTGCGGCCATCCATCTTTCCAATAAATGTCCACAGTCCCGCTGCCGATGTATCTCCTTTGCGAAGGAAGTCCATCCATGCTTGTGTCTGAGTCTCCTGCTTGATTAATGGCCTTCCCGTTGCCTCATATTCTTCAAATAGCGGATGGTCTTTGTTATGTTCTCTGAAGCCCTCTTCTCTTTTTGCCCGGTGGACTACTTTTCGCTTGGTTACCGGATCTGCTGTTTCTAGCGCGCCCTGAAAGATGGCCCATATTTTTCTCATGGAGTCCTTTTCATCCACTCCATCAAGAAGCCTTTCAATCTCCTGGCGCTCTTTCACGCCTCCTCTTGGTCTTACTAGCTGCCAATCTTCTTGGATTATTTCTACTTCTTCCAGCATTTCTATTCTGACCAGAAGTGCGTTGCGGTCCGTAGTCGCTCGGTGGAGTGGGTACACCTCTGGTTCCGGATAGTGATCGTCATTCATTTCCATGAGAAACATCGGGTGATCTCCTGGCTGAAAGACTATATGATCCAAGGCTGCGCTTTCTCTCGTTGGCGCCCAGCCAGATAATAGCCATCCATGGCTTTCAAGTTTTACCGCCCCCGATCTATTAAGATCCCCAATTATAAAATGGGGAAGTTTTTCGTCCACATTGAGCCACTCCGTCCATCCTTCTTGCAATTTCGAATCTGGTGGATTGTATATACCAGCTATTGCAAAACTTCTCAGGTCTTTGTGCGCTTTCGCTTGGACTTCTATGGGTACATATTCGGTGGGGACCGGGATCCTTAGTTGGCCTTTTTCGATTTTTCGGCAGTTGAATTTCGTGTAGCTCGTTAAAATCAGTACTCCGCCAGCACCTTCGCGCTCCGCTGATGCTCCCGTTACTATATACGGAGGATAACTCACATCCGCTATACGCTGGATGTCATTTTCTGTTATTCTCGTTTCTGTTAAGATCAGGATGTCCGGGAGAGTTGCCGTTATTTTGGTTTGTTTGTTGTTTGTGACGTCTTGTTGTGCCCCTTTTGTTGTCAGTAGATAAATTAGGGCGCCTAATTTTGCCAGATTGAGCCCTCGGCAGTTGATCGTCGCTAATGTTATTTCTCTCGCATGCTTCATTTGTTCTCCTGTTAGAAGCTTTTCACTCTGTTCCTTGGGCTCTTCTGGTTTTGAGTTACTACTCGTTTTTTGGGGGCTGCTGTTGTGATCCTCCCATTGCTCCTCTGTTTGTTCTTAGGCTTCTTTTGTTTTCTAACTGGAAGCTCGTGTTGTTGACAGAGTCAGGCTCTGCCTCACTACTTCCTGTTGTTCTTGAGAGTTTTTGTTGCTGTTACTACTGTCGCTGATTGCACTGTCTGACGTGGTGATTTTTGTTCTGTCGGTACTGCTACTATCACTTGGTGCTGTTGAATTATGAGAGCTTAAGGATGTTTTGTCCCAGAATTGATTGCCATTTACTACTCTCTGGGAGTTCGTTTGCGGCTTCTCATGCTGTTCGTGTGCCACGTCTCGCCTTCTTGATAGCGTTCTTTCTCTGATGCATTTTTGGACTTCCGTTCTTAGCACTTGTGAGAGTCGGTATGAGCTCCACGCCTTTCTGAATCCTTCGTCTAGGATCTTGTTGTGTCTGATGACTTCATGATCCCACATGTTCGCCAGCACATCTGATTTGTTTTGATTTTGTGCAAACTCGCCTCGTGTCTCTTCTTTTCTGATGTGCTTTTGAATGATCTCTTGCGCTTCTTTTTCAGTGTGCCGGTGTCCTGTGTAGTATTGCTTTTCGTGGACTCTCGCATAACCATTCGCCTGAATCCATGAGTGTTTTTGGGATTATTTCTCCTTTCTCATTGATGAAGTGTATTTCCCTTTTTGCCTCCTCGTTGGAGTGTCTGCTCGTAATCTTTTTCGTTTCCGAGTCTTCTTTTTTCTCACTCCCCACACTCACTTCTTTGTTGATGTGTTGTCTTTTTAGATCAGGTTCCCACCAGTCATCTGCATCTCTCGACATGTTCTGGATTCTTTTGTAGTCCTCCCAGTGTGTACTGAGTTGTTTGGGTGTTAGTGGCATGCTGTTAGCCTTTTCCTGCTGACTCCCCTTTTTCTCTTCTCTTTGGCTCTGTGGGATCTCACTTGCCTGCGCACTGAGCGGCTTCTTCCAGAGAGTATTTATCCACCAGCCTTCTGTTGGGCATGCTCTTGAGCTGCTGCTGCTGGAGCTTTCTCCTCTGCCTCTGCTTTCGCAAGGTGCTCTTTGTGATTGGATTTCTTCTAGGATTGCCTGTTGTTCTTGTTGGATTTTTTCCAGGCCTTCTGTTGTTTTGCGGTCTGTGTTGCCGTTGTTGAGCCCCATTATGATTTCATTCTCAAACTCTTCTCTCGTTTGTTTGGGTTTCAGTTCCTCTTTCGAGATTTCTTTTAGCAGTTGCATGAGCTGGCTTGTTGTTTCATCCTCCTTTTCGTTTCTTTCTTGGCTAGCTTCTGGCGTTTCAACTTCCACGACTTCTGGTTTAGGGTAGTCTTTGCCCTTCGGTGCAATGTGTCTGTCGCTCGACACTTCAGTCACTTCTTGGTGTCCTCTTTCTTGCTTAACTTGGCATTGCTTTCGTTTTTTTTCCGTAACGATTCGAGGCAAGTTCCCAATGATAGGAAAGCGTTTCGCTTGCATTTTCCCCAAGTTCTGCGCTTCTCTCACGCGTTCTCGTGAGTTTGCTTCTCGTGAATACTCTCTGACTTGTCTGACTTGGTTCAGTTTTTTTCCTATCATCTTTCTGAACTTCGTCCGTTTGCCAAGTTCATCAGAGTTAGGCTTAGCAAACCCAAGCAACAACAACAGATCTTCCAGTAGTTTCTCTGTATACATCCAGTTATTATCGGTTCTCGTTGACTGCTTCTTCACCAAAGCCACTGGACCTGCCATTCTGTTTTTCCAGTCGGTAAGAGAAGAGACGATGCCGGCTTTTCCAATTGAGAGCAAACCTTCTCGGATTTTCTTATCGTGAACTGGAATTGTGATAACGTCCGACTCATTCTCGTCGCTTTCCCGGTAAAAATTCAGCGAATAGCCTCCCGAGTCCTGTCCGCAAGATTCTCGTCCTGGACAAGATTCTCGTCCTGGACAAGATTCTTGTGGGCCACAATTTTCCGCTTGACTTGATGCGCTTGACACACCGCCTTCTTTTTTTATTTTATATTCCACATGGTATCTGAACGTCTCATCAGACTTGACAGACTCTGTCATCATGGGCGTCTCACTTAGCGATATCCAATAGCAGTCGTCTTCCTCTCCAGCATCAGCTTCTGTCCGAATAATTCTACAGTCCTTCTGCTCTAGGAATTCCACAAATGTATTGACTCCCTCCAATCGTTTTTGCCTTTCAAACAGATCGGAGAGACTCAATTCATTGTCTGAATTTGCCAAAACAGCTGTAGAATCTGCCGCAGATTCTGCGGAGACAACAACTGTCACTATGTCGAGCACCGTCATCAAGAACGCACAAATTACACTCTTGCTGACCGTTTTTCTGTTCGGACGAGACATCTTTGGACTATTGAATTCGAATATCACGATAGCGAATACTAATCGCCGTCTCTTCTTATGATTATCAAAAACAAAAAGAAAAAAAAAGAACAAAGCTCCTCGACGCAAAATTTGCAAAAAAAAACGCATTCACTCAAGGAAAGAATCTATCAAGACTATAATCTGAACGCACGGTCTTAGAGTTATGACAATAGGAATAATCTCAATGGACGAACTTTAATCCGGTCCCGTTACTGGCGCATAGATTAGTGATTAGGATAGTGATTTATTTGGCTTGGAAGATTTGAAATTTTGAAGATGATTTTTGCAATTTGAAGAACATATGATATGATACCAAGGGAAGAACGCGTCCGAATGGCACTCGGATTATTATGCTCCGCTAAGGGTTAAACGGATACCGTTTGCACCGACTGCCGCGCTCGAGATATGATTTCTGTGCATTACGCAACGATATCATATTGCACTAATTTTTTCTGAGTCTGCTGCGCGACTGTAATCTGTGTGGATTCAAGGATGCGCCATATGACATTCATTGCAATCCTAATTCAAATTCGTTCCTGCACGGTTTTGCTGCTGTGAACCCGTTACCCAACTGAAAACGCAACTAACGGAGAGCAAAGAAAACGCAACTAATTTCTCAGATTTTCTATTTTTTTCATGACGACATTACCAAATCACGCTCCTCACAATATGATATAGCACGTAAATACTTCGTCACTCTAATACTATCATCACTATCATCGGGGTCCTTTTATCGTACTTCCGATGTGCAAAAATTTAACTCTCGCGGCAACTTTGCCGGCTCTTTCAATATATCGGAACGATGCATAATCACATGTATCAAAACTTCCAGAATTTTCCAGGACAAAAATTTTGATATCACTATTGTCAGAGACTCAGAATTGCAATTTGAAATTTAAGTATAGCCATATGAATCTGATGGCGCCTTTCTTTTTGTTGCTGTCTCTTTTTTTCACTCTCTCTTTCTTTCGCGTCTTTCTTTCGCAATGTATTTCATTCACTCATTGTGGAGATTTCGTAATGTCTTCAGGGATCTAATTCCGCATCTACGTAACCTGTAGTAACAATCTTTCGCATTTGTCAAATATCAGTCAATATTTTCGAAAATGATGGTCCCAAAATTCGCGGTGTATTGCGGAGCAAAGTCTTTGCTTTGGCTCGACGCACCGCTCTCAGACTGGTCACTGACCCGGTCAGATTCCTTTAACAAGTTTCGACTTTCATTTTTTGAGTTTGCGTTTATTGATGGCAGTGCTGGTGCCCTTTCTTGTGCCCTTTCCTCTCTTGATGACGCCATTGTTGGTCTTTCCTCTCTTGATGACGCTACTGTTGGTCGTTCTTCTCTTAGTGACAATGCTGGTGGCTTATCGCTATATAATGACAAGACTGTTAGCCTCGGGCTAAGACTGAGGCTTTGCTCTTTTGGTGACAACACTGGTCGCCTCCTGCTTTCTCGATCTGTGTCACTTATCAAACACGGACTCACATGATCATTCGCATTTTTTTGCTTTGCCTTTGCCAGATCGTTTATCGCGTCTTTTGCGCGGCAGAAAATAGTGAAAACCAGCGTCAAGATGGTGACGACGAGTGCGCCGCAAACAATCCAAATTGTCACGAACGATACGTGCGAAGTTTTGGTCTCCTTGTTCTCCGATCCTTCTGCGCCGTTTTCTATTTCGCTGCCAGCTTCTTCCACATCTGCTCCAACGGAAGACGATATGGGAGCAGGTTTATTGTTCGATGTTCCTGCTGTCTTCGCTAAGTTTCCGACTGAGGTAGTTTTCCCATTAGTTACACTGTCATCTGACACTGCGCTTGTTTCTGAAGGCCGCTGCTTCGATGCAAATTTTTTTCCACTATTTGACTTTTTCGGATTCGATTCCTTCGTATCACCCCCAAAAAGGCGACGAACAAGCGCGACTCCCGCTGTTATAACGGTGGTGAGAAGAGCCACACCGCCCAGAATGAGGCCGACGCTTTGTGTGTGATTTAATGACGAAAGAAATTTTTGAATCTTGGCAGCAATTGTCTCTGGCTTTTCCGTAAAAGGGCCTGGCTTCGGCTTCGGTTCAGAGGATACTGTGATCTTTTCGGGACCTTCTGCCTCAGTTTTAGTGTCTGAAGCGTTTGGGTGTTCGATGCTTTGAGTCTTCTCCTTTTTGTCATTTGTGAGCGCGGTAGGACTGACACTTGAAGTTGAATGACTGAGATCTGACGCGATTGTGTCGCTTTGCTTTATGGTGTCAGCAGTAGCTGGCTTTTTAGACTGTGCCACCACATCCAACAAATATTGATCACGGGTTTTCGCCAATGGGAAGCTGTCTCTCTTTTCCGGGTTCCCATTCCTAAATCGACGCCACTCCCATTGAATATGCATATTCTTGTCATTAGCCTCAGGAACCACGATGCGAATATAACTGACGTAGTTTTCGACAGTCTTACCATTCGCTTTGGGGTGTGCATTTTTGCCATTCCTCCACAGTTCCACTTCTATGATTCCTCCAAGTTTCGTCCGAGGGGTCTGCACTGTGATCTTATCTCCATTCTTTTGTGCATCGTCGACCTCTTCCCGATAAGTACGCGCGATCACATCTTCGAAATAAGACGTGAAGGCATTCAATTTCTTCTGCTGATCGATACCATCGCCTTTGAGTAGACGGCTCAGCTCTGCTAGCAGCAACCTCTTTTCAGACTTGTTTTCCAGCGGGTAGAACTTTTGTCTCAGTGTTTCGAGGGCGTCTAACTCAATCGCGCACACATTCTCAATGAAACTGATATAAGCATTCTTATCCGCGGTTTCGGGCTTTAGTTGCAATTTGTCAAAGTCCTCAAGGTCATGAGATATCTTGGCAACAGCTTTCCCATCGTGACCATCTGTTATCGTGATCACCCAAAACATACCTGGCATTTTTTCGTTAAAAAGTTGCTTCTTGACTTCAATTTTGTACTTCGTGGGAGCGTCTGACTTCGATGATTCACGCAGCCTCGCAATGTATTTAGGTCCATACTTGCCTTTTGTGGAACTGATGTCGATCTGTTTCTCAATGTTTTTCTGTTTCACAAATTTTTGCACTTGTTTGATTTTGTCCAGCTCTTGGATGTGGAGAAGAATCGTATGGAGAATGTTTGTAGTTGTTTCACCATTTGGACCATTACCATTTGCGGCGGCTGGAGTTGGGTTATCAACGGGCTCGGAAGTCTTTGCTTCAACAGCAAAAAGACGACGCTTCTCTTGCAAGAACTGCTCGACAGTTTTTGTGAGCGGGATAGACCCACGGAATGGCTTCTTCGTGTTTATTTTCTGCTTATCAAAATTGATTTGGATCTTGCCATCGGAACCGTTCACGACAAGATCTACGTTATACATACGCATAATGGGCTCGGAGAAAAAGGTCACACGCTTGCCATCCCAAAGCCGCAGCTCCATCCTTATGACAGGGCCGAGTGCATCAGAACTTTCGGGATGGTTGATCAGCGTAATCCGGTCGCTTTTGTGATCGTCGAGCTTAGGGCGCTTTTGTTGATCTAGGGGACTGATTTGCGACAGTTTTTGTATTAACATCTCTCTGAGCCGTAACGTTTTGAGTTCGTCGGAGTTAGCTTCAGCAAAATCGAGTAATCCGATAACGTTTTCGAGCAACTTTGCGGGTGAATCCTTCCAGGCTGTCGAATTGCTGGACTCGTAGTGTTTCAGCAAACCCACTGGGAGCTCCATCTTTTTTTTCTCATTGTTGAGCAAACGATTGACGAATTCCACAACTTCACTGGAGCTCTGTCTCTGATAGTCCCTTTCATATGCAGGCTCTTTTTCGGGGTCTTCTTGAAAACGACGTAGATTTGGCGCCCTTTCCGTAAACCAAGCTTCAGGCGTGTTGTTGGGAATTGCAATTTTGACTGCTTGCGGCTCTTTCTCATGAGTCTTATTGTAGAAACTCAGGTAGCCCCATCCTTCTTGTTCAAAAGATGACGCGTCCTGGTTTCCGGATGGACTTTTGCCGTGTTCCTTCACTTCTAATTCGACATGGTACCTTTCGGGCGTCTCGTCTGTCACGGATGGATCAACTAGTAGTATCTTTCTGCCATTGACTTGCACCTTCTTCCAGTCTTTCTCTTTCTTAGACTGGAACTCTAGAAATTTATTGACTTTCTTCAACCGTTGCTGCTTTTCAAACAGATCGGAGAGACCCACTGCATTGTAACTGTTTGAGTTTGTCAAAGCTGGAGAATCTGAAACAGCAACAGCTGTGTCGTTGCTTTTCGACTCACTGCATACGAACATCACCACCGACAACACGCAAACATACTTGCGGACCGCGTTAACGTTGAGCAGAGACGTCATCTTTGGACTTAGTTTTTAGGGCGAGGAACGCACTCAGTTCTGACGGAACGTCTCAAAAACGCAAATCTCAAAAACGCAAACAAGAAACAAAAACGCTTGTAATTTGCAAAAATGCTTACCAATCAACTTCGATTTGGTCAAATCCCAAATTAATCAGATTTAAACGAATGAAATGACTCAAGAAAAGACTGAAACTATTGCGTCATGAAACTTGGACGAAATTTTACCCGGTCCCGTCTCATTGTTCCTGGCGCATGGGATCGTATTTCAGGGTCAGAGGGTGGATGTAATTCAAATCACTTTCAATGAAAACATCGACCATCAGTCGAAATCGTAAATCATTGCTCCGGCTGCCCCGCTCTCAAACAGACTTTATTCTGCTGCGCCGTAATTAGAAGTTATCGTAGGTTGCGCCAGCATGGCCATTGCGCTCATAAATTTTAATTAGCTGACAACTATAATTCGTGCTCGTCGACGTTTCTGCACCGAAGGACGCAAGGCCACATATCATTATGCGACCATCACTAAACTCTCCGAGAACAACACTCATATCTTCCTGGTCCAGGAATTCGCCGCCGAAAACCATACCATAGTAATACGGCGACTCGAAATGCTGACAATAGACAGTCACAATGCGTCCGTAATCATACGAAAACTAATTCGGAGTCAAACATAATCAAACAATCGGAAAACAAATGGGCTTACGATTCCGAATAACGAGACCGTCGGGAAAGGCGACTCGGAACTTTCCAAATTTGACGACATAGGTCAATATCGCGCTCTCTCCTGCTTACACCGGTTCGGAAATCTGATTGCTCAGACTAAGTTCTCACGTAAAATTGCAAATTCGCTTGGCAACATTTCAACTTCGCTTGGCAGCATTTCGTTCTTTTTTGTAAATGCCCTCCAATGATATTGATCACTGACATTCACCACGGAGATTTTCGCAACGGACACGACAACAACGGCCATTTGCTTGTTTGCCATCGGCTTTACAAATTGAAATCACGACGTCAATACGCACCAAACTTAAGCAAAGAAAATTCTCACAAGAAAAATGCTGTCATGCAGTTTTTTTTTTATTCCCGCCATCTCTTCCAAATCTCAGCCCCTTCTGAGCCTCACGTCCACAATGAATGAAATCCAAAGTGAATAAAAGAGCTCAAACTTTTTCGACAACACTAGAAAAAGTCATAAGAGGGCGCACTGTGGTTTGAGAGGGTGCTGCGCTCTGGGAGGACGCCGCAGCTTCAGAAGGTGCAGTGCTTTGGGACGGTGCTGCTGTTTCAGAGGTTGCTGTGGGATCTTTGGAGCCGCTTGCCGAGATCTGAGTAGCGGAAGCGCGTTCGTCGAAGTTGTCATTGCTGATTGCGAACGCGGTATCACTGACACCAGCCGTGATTGTGTCGATTTGTTTTACGTGATTAGCTGGCTTTTGAGACTGTGCAACCACATCTGACAAAAACTTCTCAATAGTCATATCAAGAGCAATTTTTTCTTCCGACGCTTTTTTCCCCAAGCCAACACAGTTATAATCTACCTCCCACGTCTTGATATACATCTCGCCGCCGGATTCGGGGATAACAAGGTCAAAAGGATTCTCATTTTCCAGCCGAAACTTTATAGTTGTCCCATGGGCATAGTCGGTCTCAGATGTGATCTCGTCCCCTTTTCCGAGATGATTGGCAGAGCTTTCTTCTAGCTTCGTCATTCTCTTACTGATCAGCGACTTGATATGTAATGCACTTAGACTTAGTTTGCTATTCTCCTCAACGGTATTCAACAACAACCACATCTCTGACAGCAAACTCTTCCCATACTCTTGCTCAGTTCTGATTATTGGGTGGATGCCATCTAGCATTTTGTCGTATGTTAGGTTGTATGTTTTGAGAAAATGCTTGACGAAGTTCCGGCCTGCTGCTGAGCGGCCTGCAGCTGAGGAATCCACTTGGATGTTATGTGCTTCTGTGCTGAGAAATTTCTTGTCTGTTTTATTCATCCCCACTAACGTCGAAACTTTGCGAATTGGTATTTGAACACAGTACTCGTCTTCTCCGTTTTCCCTGAAAGATACCATAGGACGTCTTTCCGGCGTACTGATTCCCGGCGTTTCTATGAAAGGATTGACATCCATGTAATACATAGGCTTATGCAATATGGGCTTACTGCTATCCGTGGGGTGGTTGCTCTTTCTTGGAACCGTCCCGAGTTTTTTCTTTGATGGCGGGACATTAGTACTCTCACTATGATCCACGAGCTTTTCGATTTCTTTGATCGCGTCCAAACGTTGCTGCATTTTGAGTAGATCGAAAATATCTGGGAGCGCAACTAATTTTTCTCCGTCTGCCTGGGAGTCTCCATTGTCACTATGCGTGACATAACGATACTCTATGCGTGGAACTGAACTTGCATCGAGAATATGGATCTTTCTGAAAGTGAGGCCAATCACGCGACTGACGAACTTCACGACATCCTGAATTTTGAGTCTGCGTTCTGAATATTCACGGCTAATCAAAATGTTTTCGCCGTTCTCGGTCAGTTTGGTCAGAACTTGATCGAAGATTGGAATTTCGAAAGGTTTCGTGTTTTCACGCTTGTCCGCGAAAACGATGACGTACTGTATTTTTGAACCTATTTGCTGTCGCGAACTTTGTTTTCGCTCAATGTTTCCATTTTGTTTAACTTTTGCTCCGATATGATTCTGATTCTTGTCTTTGAGGAAGTTACTTTCTTCGAGAAGTTTTTTGGCAACAATTTCGATAGCGTACTCTTCATGGAGGTCCATCTTGCCGTTTTTGTCGTAAAGGGCGCGGCTCTGTTCCGTCGTGTGACCAAGTGTTAGACTGATTCTCCCGAGGTCATCGTGGGTTATTGTATCGCCACTCATTTTTTGAAACTTTCTAAGTTTCGGCATCTTCTTCTCCAGAAATTGCCTGAATTTCTGAACTTTGATGGAGGCGGGTCTTGAGTCGATGGAGGCCAGTCTTGTCGTAACTCCAATAGGTTTTCTTGCGTCAGATGTATCTGCCCTTGTTTCAGACGTGACTATCCCTGTTTCGGACGCGACTATCCCTGTTTCAGATTCAACTGCATACGCTTTGTCGCTCATCAAGAGAAAGCCCAACAACATGGAGACGCGGCGTCTGACGCCAGAACGTTGGTTTTGGGTCGCACATCTGACACGATACGCCATTTTCTTGCTTCTTTGGGCTGCAATTGTTCCTGATGCTTTGCAATCGGATGTCAATCCTGGCGCGTGGCGATTTCAATGAAAGAACGTGAATAGACTTCGAATTTTAATGAGAGAATGAATCGGACTCGGCATGCTAAACGCTCCATTTGCACCGAATGCCACGCTCGCGAGCCGCGTTTTGTTGCGCCGAATATTTAAATTTTGTTACACCGTTCGCAGAACTCACGATCCAAGGACCTAAATTGCCTCCAATGGTCACTTCCAGAGAGTTGAAACATATGATCACATGACCGATGGAGAGAGACTTTTGCTCAGACCCTCCTTTTAAATCTGCGTAAAGTTATAAACTCACGATTCCACTATAACAAGCAAAGACGTCATGACTATATTAGGGCTTCCGATATAACACGAAAAGGCTTTCCGTTTTCTGACTCTTTTCTTCTTGTGCACGACTCAAATCTAGATCTTCAGCTGTTTTCTTCTTGTATTGCGGGATGATCGTCTTGATTTTTGAGTATCAATATCCCAAAATTGGCGTTGTATTTTGGAACATTGCAAATTCAGAACCTTGAGCCCTTTTTTTGGGCATTGAAGCAACGTTGTCTGCGCCCATAGGCTTGGCATTGCAGCCTGATATGCCATCTGTGGAAGTTTTTGCACAACGACAGAAATACGATGCCACCAATGACAATAATACAACGACGAGCACCCCGCAAACGCTCAGCATCGTCACGAACCACGTTTGCGATTTGTTGTTGTTGGTGTCCGATGGTCTGTCTTTGTCCGATGATTCTTCCTTGTCCGATGATCCTTCTTCAGTCTGTGCACCACGGCCAACCTCAGCATCCCCGACATGTTCTTTTTCGCTATCGACAGAATCTGGCGGGGATGTATCAGACTCAGCTCGCTTGGAGAAGAGTCTGCTTGATGACTTCGCGTTTCCCGCCGCGCGAACATTCGATGCCAACGCCGGACTTTCGGACGCCGTGCTCTCCTTGACGTCTTTCTGTTTACTGAAAATACGGCGAACAAGCGCAACTCCCGCCGTTACAACGGCGGTGAGAACACTCGCAGCGCTAACAATACTGCCAAGAATGAGACTGAAACGTTGAGCAGGCGTCAGCGACGAAAGGAAGCAGCTACCGTGTGACTCTTGCTCTTTCTTTTCAGTGCCTGACTCCTGGTAGAGAGTTCCGACAGGGCTTCCGTCACTGGCATTTGGATGTCGAACCTCCGTGGTCGTTGTTGCAGACTCTGCCTCAGCATGTTGCTTCAACTGCGATTCTATTTGGCTTTTCTCCCGAGTAAGCAAACTCTCGACAAGCCCCCTAAGTTTTTTGACTAAACCCCTCTTACAAACCGCCGAAGCAACCAATGCGTTCGAATTGTCGAGCAAATTTATTTTTCGATATCTTTCTGCTAGATCATCTCTTTCAAACTCGTCGATTGGGATTTGGGTAGCATCCTCCTCCTTCTCGTGACTTCTTTTGTAAAAACTCATGAAGCTGCTTGTTTGGGATCCGTTCTTTAGAACAATTTTCATATTGAAAATACTTTTGGGCGTTGTAGTTGTTATCGTTGGATCAGTTATCCGAATCTCATGGCCGTCGTCTTTCTCTGTAATTTCGACTACAACCTGTTCCCAATCTTTCTGCTTTATCAATGCTGCAAATTCTTTGACTTTCTCTTTTCTTTTTTTCAGCTTTTCAAGACTGAGAGGACCGGAGAGATTTAACGCTGTTGGATTTTCCGGAACTAAGGACTCAGCTCTGTCATCCGACGCACTACATCCGGACATAATCATCACAAATACGACAAGAAATGTACGGACCATCTTCGGAAGGATATGAGACACACTGTCTGAGTCTCAGTGACAGACGGAATTTTATCCGGTCAAATGTTATTCCTGTTGGATTGCAAGGATGGAAGACGAATGGGATTCGAATAGTATTTCCGGGAAAGAATGCATCGGACCGCCGCTCCACGTGCACCGAATGCCATGCGCGCGAGAATACTTTTGCTGCACCGTTCGCATTTTACCTTGGGCCGTCATACCGCTTGCATTTGGATTACTCAAGCTTGTTTAAATTCTGCACCAATGACCCACTGACACAGGGCCGCATACAATACGGCCACGATCTCCACGAACACGGTTGCTGATTTGCTTGAGAATATTATCAATCTCGCTACGGACACCGGCAATTCGAAGAGGGCGCTGATGTCACGTATCCGAAGTCTTCCTGTAACTGACAGGCTGTCAGCCAAAAAACAATTCCAAAAGTTAAGCAAACCAGTTCACAAATAAAATTTTTCAGAAAACAAATCAAAGGCGATGTTAGCAACTAGAAAAAATGCACAGAATCGGACTCGAACCCGGCATCCCTCAATACGTAAAGCTCCCCTTTAACCACTAGGACAATAGGACTACCATCATAGTGGTTAACAAACAATGTAATTCACAAAAATGCTGACGCTCACAAATCGTAATCAAACTTCGGGGCTCTTCTATTAACAAGAGGCTCCCAAACAGAAACAATGACAAACGTAAAAGGTCCTTTCAAAGGAGTTTCTTCAGATTGATCATATAGCTTCTTGGAACTTACATCTACTAAATATACTATCACAATTCACGTATCATAGCTAATTTCAGTCAATATTTTCGAAAATCGCTGTCCCCGTGTATTTCGCGGTGTATTTTGGAGCCGTTGTGTATTCCGGAGCAAAATCCTTTTCCTGACCGACTTCAGACTGACCAACTTCAGTCGTTTCAGACTTCTTTTCAAACTCCTTTGTTGCCATTGGATTTCCGTTCCTTGACGTTAAGTCTTCGTGACCGTCTCTGCACATTGGATTCTCAGAGGAAGGATTTTCACGTATTGACCACGTTGACATTGGGTTTTCGCTCCTTGACATTGGATACGCCTCTGGCTCCCTCGAGTCCAATACTGTCGGTCTTTCGTCTCTGAATGACAACACTGTTGGACTGTTTCTACTGTCGACACTTGTTATTATTATACGCGGAATTGAACTTGCGCCATGTTCCACGGTGTTCTGATTCGACTTTGCTCGGCGGAAAATGCCGCCGATTAACGTCATAATGACAACTACAAACAGCCCGCAACCGCCCCACATTGCCGCGAGCCATATTTCCGACCTGCTGTCGTAGGTCTCATCGTTGCTCTCATCAGGTTGCATTACCGACAGAAGAGCGGTTTCTTCATTGACATTACCGACAGACAACGACTCCGAGAGGGGACCGCGTCCGATCTTGGATGGAGTAAATTTCCCTGATGGATGGGTCATTCTTCCCTGATTTTTCACTATGACATCTGACGCAGTGCTTTCCTCTGGTGCACTATTACTATTTCCCGACGCAGTAGCACTCTCATCAGGCTTGTCATCTTTCCGCTTACTGAAGAACAAGCGACGAACACTCGAGACGCATGCTGTTACAATGCCGGCGAGAAATGTCACCGCACCTAGAGCGAGGCCAGAACCTTGGAGAGGAGTCAATAACGAAAAGAATTCCTTGACGCGTGAGTAGAGGTCTTTATGCTCGCCTGGCTCTGGATTCTTCCTTATTTCTGGATCTGGGACGTTGGGCTTCGGTTTTTTCGATATTTCTGGATTTGTGACTTCGGAACTATCAGCTAACTCACTTGACGAGTTGATCGTATTGGACTTGTTACTCGTATTGGACTTTGCAGCAACACCCTTAAGACCGCGCCTCTCCGATAAAAACTGCTTGACAGTCTTGGTGAGTGGGATGGTCCCACTGAAGGGGATCCTTGCTTCCGTATTCTGCCTACTAAAGTTGATTTGTATCTTGCCATCGGAAGAACTGGGGGCGACAATGTCTACGTTATACATATCTGTGACCGACCACTCGCGGTATACGGAGTCTCTAGGCAGCCAAAGCTCGATCCGTATCGCAGCATTGTGCGGACATTCTTCAGAAGAATTGGAGGAATGGTTGGCGGCACAGTTAATCAACGTGATCTCGTCCTTTTTGTGTTTTTTCACGTTCCTTCCTGCCAGTGTTTCTTTCTTTTGTCTCGATTGTTGGACTTGAGCCAGTTTCCGCCCAATCATTCCTTTGAAGTGTTTGAGTTTTTCTTTTTCAGCATCGGACTTCACTTCTGCAAAATTAAGCAGATACTTCAAGTCTTCAAGTACTTTTTCGGCATACGTCCAAGAATGGCAATTTTTCGTCTTGTTTTTCGAGCGGGAATTGTCAATCTGATAGTTCTTCTTCAGCATCGGCGTTATGATTCCCGTAATTCGTTCTCTTGCATCGTAGACGATGCGCTTGACGTCGTTTGCAGCTACTTCAACTAACTCTTTTTGACTGTTTGCCGCTTCATTCTTTTTTTGTTTTGACAACGTCTTTGCAAGGTCATCCTCTTCGCAGGGCTCCATTCGAATTTCGATAGCATCGCACTCGTTCTCGTGACTTTCCCGGTAAAAACTCAGGAAACCCTTTCCATCCAATTTCTTCTCACCCGTTGCCACACTCTGTTGACGACCTACTAACGGATTTTCAGACTCTCGCTGTTTTACTTTAAATCCAACAACATACCTTTCTGGCGTCTCGTCTGTTACCATTGGATCATTTAGACGCAACTTATAGCCATCCTCTCCTTCTCCACCTGGGAACTTTACTTCGACGTCCTTCCAGTCCTTCTGCTTCAGGAATGCTTCGAATACATTAATTTTCTGCAATCGTTGCTGCTTGTCAAACAGATCGGAGAGACTCAATTGGTTGTCTGACTCTGACGTTGGTACACTTGCGGTAGAAACAGCTGCGCCATTTGGTTTTTTGTCACCTGATACAATACACACACCATACATGGACGAAAAGAACGCGCCAACATACTTGCGAGCCGCCTTCCCGCTGGGACGAGACATCTTTTCACTATTGGGTCGACGTCGGTACTCCGATCGTAGCTCGGTTGTGATTGTGTTTGCCTTTTGCAAATTTTATCGCGAAAGCCGTAACGTAAAAAGAAAAACTACCAGGAATGGGACTCGAACGCGAGATCCCTGACAATCGAATACTTCGTGTTAACGACTAGGACAATACACCTAGTGATTAACGGACAAAACTTCGAAAAAACAGCTCCAATTCACACTGCTCAAATCTCCAACTATTCAAATTTGCGCGGTTGAAATCACTCAAGGAAAAAAAAGGGACGCGCAACTTTATGAAACATGGGCGAAATTTTATCCGGTCCGGTTTCATGTTTAAAGTCCTGGCGCATGGGATAATAGTTCAGTGGAAGTTCAAGAAGGTGAGTGAGATTCAAATTATTTTTCAGTGAAAGTATCAATCGCAAGTCGAAATCGCAAATGCTCCGACTGCGCCTACTGCTGCTCTCGACCAGACTTCCTTACTTCTGCTGCGCCGTTCGGTTTCAATTGCAGGTTGCGCCGATGTTGCCCTCGTCAGTAATTGTAATTCAAACTGCTGCTTACCGTTGTTTCTGCACCGTCGCACCGATTGACGCTAGCCTACCACACATACGAAATCTAGCTAGCACTGAAAATCTAAAAGAACAAAGCTCATATCTTCGTGGAATAATATTCGCCGCGGACGACGGAGACGCTCAGTTTCATATACAAATAACTCGCACGAAAATAAAATCCAAATCAAACAAACGAAGACCTCTTCATACTTCATTTCGTAAAACTCGCACGAATCACAGAGCCTCAGCCGTCCCTCTCGAAATGCCATTTGAAGACGTTTGTCATTGCAAAACATTTCGTCTTACTTACAGACTTACAGGCGGCATCAATAGCAGAGAGGAGCGAGGACTTTTGGAACTTTCCAAAGTTGACGATGTTTGTCACGCGCCCTCTTTTGTCGTTTCATCTTTCAGACTCATCTCAGAAGTTAGATCTACTCTTTCTCACTTAACGTTTCACACTCGCTTTGCAACAACATTTCAGCAATCGCTTTTTTCGAATCACCGACATAGCCAGTGGCTACACCGAATTCGAGATCAATTTACACCTACGAATCGTCGTAAAGACAGGAATACTTTCGCTCCTTACTCCTATTCCGCCTGCTGACGCGATTACCACACGTTTCAGAAATTCGCGGTCGAAGCTGTTGCTTTTTCTCAGACTCTGTGAATTTAGACTCTGTTGATTTTTAGTTGGAGCGGACTTTATCCGACAATTGAGAACAGGCACTGTTGCAATAGTATCTGTCACACTGTCAGTAGTATCCGTAACGTTCAAAATCGTAGGGGCATCACTAGGAGTATCACTATTGGGGCTATTGTTGCCACTGGGATTCTGTAAATCATTTGCGTTTTCTGAAACAGCCGCTGTAAATATACTTGTATCTGGAGCGTTAGCCTCGGGCACTAGAGCGAGAGAGAGAGACTGGCTTTTTTCCAAAATTTCTGAAGCCTCTTTGTTCTCCTTGTTGTTCTCTTTGTTCAACAAATCTGAATTATTATCCTGGCCTGGAGGAGTTGCCAAATCTTCCAAATATTCATCACGTGTTTTACTCAATTCAAAGTCCCCTTTTGACAATAGATCTTTGTGGAGTCCACGTAGATAGGAAGTTTCATACATTCCATGAGTACGCTTTACGTATTGGATACGCATATTTGCACACTCAATCTCAATAGGGACTACAATACTCACGTCATAGATATGGCCTTCGTTTTTTGATGGTTCTCCATTCGACTCTTCTTCCTTTAGCCACAGCCTCATTTCTATCACGCCACCAACTTCCGTGGTCGTGAATTGCCTGACTCTATCTATGTTATGCTCTTGGCTGATTGTATCTAGAGTGTTGGCGCCATTGTTGGTGCGTTCTCCTGCTAGGTTGTGTTCTCCTGCTGCGTGACGCCCCTGGACTTGTGCCAGTTTTCGCTCGATCATTCCCTGAAATCTTGCGAGTGTATACGACTGACCTGTGTGGTTTTTGTTTTGGTCGATTTTGTTTTGGTCCTTCGCCAGAGATAGTAGGTTTAGGAGCTCGGTCAACAACTTTTCGGCATAATTAGAGCTGTTCGACCTGCTGTTTGACATAGAAGAGTTGCTGTCTGCTTCTGATGTGACCGTTCCAGCTGTTGTGGCGCCAGGAGATCGCACCACTGTGGCAGACTCACTAATATTGCCGTTGTTGACATTGTTTGCAGCAGCAGTCTCACTGAAAATCTCCCCTACATAAGGTCCGGAATAAGTGCGCAACATCACTTCCCTTTCCTTTTGTCTTTCAGTCAAAGCAATGACCTCGATGATGAAATTCACAACATCGAGAATCTTGATTTTGTAATTTTTGTTTCTGAATCTATCAACAAAAACAAATTTCGATTTTTTAGAAACGATGTCACCAGATTTGAGCTCTCCCTGATATTTGAGGAAATTTCTGGGGAAAGTTGTTTTTGTGTTCTTTTTCTCCCGCATGATAGAGTCCATGACTTCTTCTAGAATTGGAAATCTAAACGAACCTTTCTCAGTGTCGTTCTCATCTTTGACTTCGATAACGTATGTTGGCGGAGCGGTTTGCTTTTCAGAATGCTTGCTACTCTGTTCAGTTGGACCAACGTTCTGCTTTTCAGGATCAGCCCAAGGCTCAACCCAAGGCTTCTCATTTCTGATGGAGATTTTGTATTTGTCTACCTGATTTCTACTCCTACTCCAATGCACAAGCCGCACGCTGACGTTGCCATTACCATCGCGGGATATTGTATCTAGAGCGTTTCCATTTCCTGGCAAGAGAGTTTCCTTCCAAGAACCCAGCGTCTTCTTTTTCTTCTCTAAAAATTGCCGGAATTTCTCAACTTCATAGGAAAGAGGTCGGAAGTCGCCGAGCTTTTTGATTTGATCGAGATGATGCTGCGTTTTCAGGAGGTCTGAGATAGTGGGGAGAAAATCTGCATTGAAACCGTTATTACCCGGAATGAGCGTTGACATCTGGACTTCGGTTCGCGTCGCGTCGATGACTTTATCGATGTTCATGATGAAGAGGTTGCCCACCAATATCATAGACATGGTCGACTTCGCGAATGGACGACGACCCTCGCGGATCGCGCCGCTGCTGGTGGGACTTGGAGCCATCTTTGAGCTGCGAAATCCGTTTCGTAATTTCTTTAAGCGCCTGGGTGATTGCGATTCACTTTTCATAGCATCAATGGAATTCACGAAGACGGATGCCGTTTCATTGACATCGGAAGAACGAATCGCGCTCGGAGTGCTCCGTTTGGATGGGTAGCTCAAATTCCCACGGTAATATGGACAGCTTTCCCTGCTGCACTCGTGGCTACGAAAGGATTTTCCTGCTGCGCTCGTGGCTCCATAAATTTAGTCCTATAAAACAGTTTCTCCTGATGCTGCGCCCATAATGATAGACGACCCGGTTTAACTCGTGCTGCTGCACCGGAGAAGAGAGACTCGCATGAAACCGCTCACAATGACATACCGCAATCATTAAATGACTCACAATCACTTCAACATTTGAAAAATTTGAATTCCTTACCTACGAACTGTCGAACACCAATGAATTTTGCTAGCTTGGCAAGTCTCATCCTGCCATGGACAAAGTCTGATTGACATAAATTGGATGAATCACACGAACGGCACAAATTCAACATTATATCTGAACTTAAGATCTCTGATTCTCTCCACCTCAACACTGCAGATCCACCTCAGCACTGCAGAACTTGAAGCCGCATGTTTTTTGGGCAAACTCACGACTGCGTTGGTTCTAACTTCTGTCGACTCCAAACAATTGAAAAAAGAATTCTAGAGGGTAATCTAGAGAGAGCTTTCTTTCTCGAAGGTTCTGACTTTTTAGTACAGACTTTAGTGTTCTGAACATTTGGCAATGTTTTCTGAACCTTTGACAATGTTCTTCACATTTGTTTGCAATCGCAGACAATCATCAATGAATGCCTCTGAAATACTGTAGCTATAACCGCAAACAAATTATATCATAATATCACACGTAACATAAAGGCTAACATAAAGGCATTTGCCCTCTTACAGAGCTTCAACTTGTTGCATACTGTTTCGTCGTGTGGACTTTCAATTCCACCGGCCACCCAGCCGACTGTTGGAGTTTACCGCTTTCACTGCCGTCCACGACTATTTCAGAATGTCTTTGCAATACACACACTGTGGCGACATTTGTCCACCTTTTGTTATAGACGACCACTCGTTTTTTTTTTTGTTTTTTTCACTTTTCTAAATTCTAAATTCTAATCACGTAAATTCCATTTCAAATTTCAATTAAGTTGCGAACTTCAAAGCTCAGCTGTTGTAAATGGCTTCCGATGATATTGATCATCGATATTCGCCACGGACATGACAACATGAGGCACATACTAAGTTTTTTTTTTGGAACATCAATACAACACAGAACATGTTACATAAGCAAAGCAGAATAGCCACAAGAGCAATTTAAGTCTCACATCCACACTGAATGGAATGGAAACCACTCACACTTGTTGAACAACAGAGTTTGGCTCTTCCGCTGCTGGAGCGCTTGGCTTTTGCTCTTCCGCCGCCGGAGCGCTAGCACTTGGCTTCTCGGCTGCTGGTTGAGCACTCGAGCTTGGATCTGCGGCTGCTGGTCGCGCACTAGAACTTGACCCAGTCAGAAAGGCATCAATCGCAGATTTGACGAAATCGGCGAGGTCTTGTACCGAAGCCTGTGTAGGGGTGTTGAAGATCTTATCCCCCAGATCAGTAAGAGAAGCACTCTCGCGAGACATTGGAATCGAAAAAGGCCCCTTCACAAGCGAAGCAAATGGAGACACGTTGTTAGCATTCTCGTCCATAAACTCAATGCTGTATTTTGCTGAGCCATTCTTTGCTGAGCCGTTTTTTTCGCTCTCACCGCTACTCTCACTTTCTTTCGTTTCTTTCCTAATAACAACGCTGTATTGTTCCCACTTCTGCCGGGTCGAATGAGAAAGTCGGGCCGTCACCACACTGCCATCTGCACTAATCAAACGGTCCTCTTTTGCGACTTTCAGACCTTTCTTGTTCAAGAATTTCCGGAATTTTTGGATTTCCTTGGTCACGGTTCTCATCTCCTTCTGAGTTTTTTGCTTCTTGAATACAGCAGCAGCGTGTTTTCGTGCAGCAAAATCCTTGCGTTCTTCAAATTGACTTACGATACTTCGAACCGAAGAAGTTGGCACCTGAGCAGTAGCTTTCTTTGGAGCTACTGCTACTGTTTGAGCATTTTGAGTATTTTGACAATGAGCACGGGAAGAATTCGGCTTTTCAGCTGGGTTTTTACCACTGGAAGTAGTTTCCGGCTTTTCTGATTCTGGACCTTGCTGAGCATCTTGCTGAGCATCTTTCTGAGCATCAACAAGGGCTTTTGTATTTTCTTGTAGAAGGGCTTTTGTGTTTTCAAGCATTGCTTTTGTATTCTCTGACAGAATATCCTCAGCCGTTTTGTTCACCAGAATAGTTCCAGAGAAGTCCCTTGTCGATAATTGACTTGGTTTGGTGTCTCTAGTGAACTTGATCTGGATTTTTCCGTCTTTGTCTCCTCCAGGTGTAGAAAGTTCTATCGTGTACATACCGCTAACGGAATGAGAGAATCGTTCTGGTTTTGGGAGTTGAGGCTTTGTATCTGCCAGAAACATCGACATGGTGATGGAACTAGGTCCGTTAAGTTGTGCGTTTGTTTCGGATGTCAGAATATCTCTGGCGGTATCATCGATAAAAGCGGAGGCGGAATTACACACCCGAACTCTGTCTTTTTGGTGTTGTTTGATCTTATATTTCACAGGTTTGCTGAGAATGTTTTTCGCTTGTCTGTTTTCCTCTTTTCTGCGCGAATACACGACTCTTGCTAACTTCAGTTTCAACATTTCTTTGAATTTCTCGACCTTGACTTTTTCTTCTTCAGAATTGGATTGCTCGGCAGAATCGAGGAGAGACACTACCTCTTTCAGGAGTTTTTCAGAATACATCCACTTGTCTTGACAGAGTGCATTGTTTCTATTGGATGACATGGAGTTGGAAGATTTAGACTTTGAGTCATAATTCTTCAACATCACCACAGGTTCAGCGGCTGTGATTTTCTCCTTCTCATCCGCCAGGATATTCCCGATGATTTTTTGGACATCAGGACCTGGTTGATCTGTTTCGTTTTGAGAATTGGGTTTGATGTTTTCAAACAGAGAAACTGTGTTTCCGTTGAGGTTGTGGATTGGTACTGCGATAGCATTTTCAGCACTTTCATCACTCTCCTTGAAGAAAATCAAGCGCCCTGATAGGAAATCTTTGTCTTGAGTGTTGTGAGTCTCACCGTAGTCACGAGTTTCAACCTGCAATCTGACAGCATATCTTAGCGGTGCTTCGTCGGTGACGGAAGGATCGTGGAGATGGATAGTGTCCTTGTCCTCTGGCGGGTCATTGATACGGGCGACGTTGCTCCAATCCTTTTTTTCAACAAATTTCGCAAACTTGTTCACTTTATCCAGGTGCTGCTGCTGTTGGAAGAGATCGGAGAGGGATGGGAATGGAGCTACAGGGAGAGCGGTTGGTTGAGATGGGGACGGAGCCGCATTCGCGGTTGCAGTCTTAGACGCAGCTGCTGAAGGTGCTGAGTTTACAGTAACTACTGTGTCAAGCGGCTGTGTAGAGCCTTCTAATTCTGGTGCCGGGACTTCCTGAGCAGCAGCCATTGCGGACTCCAGTGCGCTTGGACTGACAGTTGCTGGCTGAGAAGCAGCAACTTCCTCTCCGCTGGCCGAAGAAAGCTGATCGTCTGGAGTGACAGCAAGTGGAGTGGCGATATCGTCTGGATTGGCCACTACCTGCTCCTCTGGCGTGACAATTTCATCCGCGTCAGATGCCAACACAGTTGCAACACGTTGATGTCTTTCTTTTTCTTTGCTGGCTGATGCTTTGTTTTTGAACATTTTGGATTTCCAACCTGAACCACTTTTGTTCCCTTTCGGCGTATTGACTGCCTGAACTGTGCTGGGCATGTCGCTTGACATGGAGCAAAGACCTGCGAGAAGCAGGGACACACTCGTCATTTTCGGATGGGATGACATTTTTTTTCGTTTTCTTTTTTCCTGCAGGAAATCAAATAAGACGCAAACTTTTCACGAGCTGAGTCGAGACTATTACAATTGAATAAACACAAGGACGCTGTAGGTAAGATTTTACGAAGAAAATGAATGGAAATGAATGGAATAATAATTCAGAAGATGAGCGGAATGCTTTGAGAATAAACTTAAAGCTCCCTTTGCACCGGACAGTTCAGTCGCTCGAAGATTTTTTTGCTGCTTCACCGAGTAGCACGCGGAAACCTAGCAGATATTTTGCTGTTACGCCAAATGCCATGGTCGAGGATGTCATTCCCTATCGATGCTGCGCCTGTTGTTACACCTCAAGAGATAAAAATGCGCTCTCTTCTGCTGCACCGAATGCCACGCCAACGATTTTTCTTTTTTTTGCTGCACCGAAAAACGGAATACCAATACGCTCTCTCCTTTAGATATGATTGCACCGAATGGCCCGTATACATCGTTTCGCAGAACAAACTCACACTTGCCATGGAAGACGACTACCCGAAGACCACGGCTCTAATGATATTCTTAATTTTACTTACACGAAAAATAACCTTTAAATATATAACTCATCCTGCCGCTTTCGAATGTCGTTTGCAGATATTTGAACCTGCAGAACAAACAGGAGAATTGAAATCAGTCTAGACCTGGAATTTTCCAAGCTTTTGGCTTCACGACATTTTTAATCAATTGGTATTGAAGTCGCTACTTCGTAACTTACCCATCTCATAACTAGTTTGAAATCGTCGCGCATCTCATAATCTCAAATAAATATCGACTCTCATCGTCACTACTTAGTCTGGAATACTAAGCTTGACGTTTTGTCATGCATATTTAATGTTTTCACTTGTAATTCTGACGGCATTTCAGTTGAAGTTCTAAGTTATAACAGCAACGCAAATAATTTAATTTATGTCACATCCAATGACAATGCTAACCGACGAGAATCATCATATTCCAGTCGTGACATCCAGTGGAAACGATTCCATCGAAGACGTCGACTCCAGGACTGGACTAAGACTTCTGGTTGTTGGCAGTTGTAACTTAAACGCAGGGCCTTTCGACACAGCATTGCCACTGTCACTTGCGGATACAATACGACTGGTGGTTTCACCAGAAACAGCAACGGTTGTCGCGTGATCGCTTGTATCTGCAGCAGCAGTTGTGGATGTTGCGGGCGCCGCGCTTGTGGCTCTTGCGGGCGCAGCGCTGGTGGCTGTTACTGGCGCAGCAGTCTGAGTTGTAGCTGTTGCGGGTGCAGCATCTGTCACGGGAGCGTCTCCGATATCTTCTGACCTACTAGCTGAGCGCTCCAATAGAGCAATAGGGTTGGTATTCTCATTGTTGGCATAATTCGCGTGGTTTGTGAGCGATGCTGTGTGATTTTTCTTCGTTGAACTTGGAATGGTATCTGACTCATCCGAGAAGACTGACAGAAGCTGGGGGAGATACTCGAAGGCTTCAAGTTCATCTGCCGAGAACAGATGCCGGGATATTGCCAAGTACTGGCTTACTTCGCGCATATCGGACAAAAGCTCATCCCTGGTTGTACCGAGGAAGAAGCTCGCTTTGAAATCATTTCTCGAATCACAATCAGAATCAGCATCAGGAACCCCACGACTAGCAAAAAATCCGAAAACTTTCTTCACTAACAGCGCAAGCTTCTGTTTTATTTCCGTGCAGTGTTTCTGTTTTATTTCCAATTCCATCTCCTCTTCTTTGGATTCTGGTACTTTGAGCCTTATACGAAACTGTTTTCGTTCGTCGACAACCCCTGGCGCCCTCACTTCTAGCACTCCTCCAAGTTTTTTCAGGGTGAGAGGAGTAGTGAGCGTGATCTTATCTATGATGTCTTTTTGATCTTTAGTCTTTTGTTCCATCTGACTAGTAGACTTCGGATTGTGTTCTACCTGCCCAGACTTCGGATTCCGGCCGCAAAATTTATTGAAATTGCGGAAGATTAGGCTTGGCTTCTTTTCTGTAATGCTTTGTTTTTGGTTTAGACGTTGTTTAAGTTGTTTTTGGTGCTTTTCGAGATGTTCTTTTTGCTTTTCGAGTTCCGAAATTGGCTTTCCGCCATCTTCTGAGTCTGTCGACGACGTTGACGCCGTGCCATCTGACTCGGTTGCTGGCATAGACTCCGGAGCTGCTGTTTCACAAGCTCGGGCCTCATAAGCCTGAATCAGTTCTCTGAACGGCTTGTCGAACGTATTACCCGACGAGGAAGGTCCTGCTTCACCACAGCCGGACTCTGAAAGCAGAAAGTACATATCTTCTAGAAGGGATTTACAGAAATCGCGCGACCAACGGATTTCTTGTTTTCGTTCCAGTTCCTTTTGTACGACGTGCTTGATGAAATTTACAACTTTCTGCACGCTAACCTTCTGCATTTCTTTTTCTGATCCGGAATCAGGAGTAAATGAGACTTTTCGCGACATCTGGCTTTCCAGAAACTGTCGAAAATACTCGGGATAAGCATGTATCTCGCCTATCGGAATAGAATGCCCATTCGCGATTTCGATTATTTTGAATACAAACGTTGACGCATCTTCTCTGATTTCGATTTTGTACTTTTCCGGAACACCTTCTGACTTCGACGGATCGTACTTAGATGGATCATCATAAAGCCAAACAACATGACTCAGAGGATCATGACTGTTATGATTAGGATCATGACTGTTCATAATATCGCGAAGATTTCTGTGCTGATTGATCAAGCTAACCACAGCCCACTCACAAACGTTTTTCTTTTCCAAAAAGCTTTCCAGTTGTTTCATTCTGTCAACCCGTTGCTGGAGAAGAAGGAAGTCGCGGAGGCTTTGTGGAGGAGATTCAGACTCGTCAGAAAACTTGAGAGATGGTTCTGTCAGCACTGCTGAAGAAGACTCAGACTGTTGCTCGCGGGTTGTAGATTTGAGCCCTTCAGTTTTGGTCAAATCATAGTGGCCAGTCATCAGACTTTCGAATGGAAAGCCGTGACAGTGCCCATGTTTGCCTCCATATTTGTTGATGCGTTCTTTGAAGAGTCGCGGCTTTGGGACGGCTTCTACATGTTTTAGTTCTGGGCAGACTTCTCCGAGTTTTGCCTTAGGGCCAGCCTCTACGAGTTTTGGCTTCGGAGCGGCCTTCACTGCATCATGTACGACTGCCAGTATCAAGGGCATGCGAAGACGCTTGGCGCGGATTGCGCTTCTACACGACATCTTTGCGTCGTGTGATTTTTTTTTTTTTTCAGAACAGGAGTCACACCGGTTGGCGACTGGGTTGGCAATTTCAATCGATTCGAAAAGGAATTCATGATATCGAGGAACATTACGTGAATTGGAATGCTCCGTACGCATCGAATACCGCGGTCCAGAATCTGAAGGTCGTTCTCTGCTGCACCGAAAACCATGCTCGACGATGTTTTCTTTGCTGCGCCGAGTGCGATGCTCGAGGATATTTCCTGAATCTTTGCTGCACCGAGAGAATCTCGCTCCAGGAGGGTTTTTCCATACAAGAACTGTCGCGCTCCAAGAAAGATTTCTCTTCTGCACCGCATGCAAACCGAAAAAGGAGAAACCCACTATATGATTGCGCCCGGGCCACCTATAGTATGTCACCTCGCACCACTTTGACACCGCTCTCCTAACTTCAAGCTCAAATAACATTTTGCGCCGAATGGCAAATTATGCTCCCGAAGATCCAAGAACGCCCTTTCTTGAACCTCTAATCTCTAATCTCTAATCGGCTTCCCCAGCCTATTTCTGTGATGCGCGCTTCGGCACCACACACCACATCTAGAGAATAATCACCGAATTCATATTGATGTTCCTGGTGCATTTCTTTGCCTGTTTTGTCAGGCTCGCCGGCAGAAATAGGCTAGGGACTCAGCATTGGATGATCGCTTGCTGAGACGTGCCCAATATAGCCACATATTAGGAGTGGACTAGTCTTCCGTGCAGCCCCCCGCTCCGTCAATACATCGCTAGGGGTCTTCGAATTCCAACCCCTCCGCCGCGAGACTGCCCTCTCTCGCCTCCGCGCCACAAAGTGACATGAGGAAGGAATTCTACCGTGGGGAAACAAGCCCTCGCTTTCCACCAGTAATAGGAAGATCGCGTGTGCCTGGACAGACAATTATATACCCCTGCAAACATAAAGGTCCGGGTAGCAAGCAACACATGAGCAAAGGTGGCTGCCTCACCCCGAAGATCCAAGAACACCTCTGACGAACCTTGTAACTTCAATTATAAACCCACAACGGAAAACAGTGAGTCGAATAGCATTCATGTCATGTAGTCATCTATAAACAAATACATACACGAAAATTGCACACATGATGATATTAAACCGGTTACACAAAAATTCCCAAAAGCGATGACATAATCAACGATATAGACTCCATGATACCTCTAGACTCCATTACATCTCTGGTCGTCTCTTAAATTTTCGACTTACTTACACAGTTTGCATGACTTACTTTTTCACTTATCTTTTTACTTACTTTTTAGCTTGTTCTTAAGTTCACACTTTTTGACAACAGACTTCGGGACTCGGTCCACTCCTGCTCCGTTTCGTTTTGATGAGGCGGACTGTTCCATTTTGTTCCCGTTTCGTTTCTGTTCACACTCAGCTCTGTGCAATTCGTTGCGTTGCCATTGTTCGTCGCGTTGCCATTCTTCGTTGCGGAACCATTGCACGCAATTTTCATTGCTCTGAGATTTTTTTTGTTATCCAAATCCTAGCTGTTTGTCATGATTCCAAATCCTAGTCTGTCTATACTCCAGACCCAGTTTTATTCTGAGTACATACCTCAATTATACTGTTTTTACTCTGAATACACTTCACGTCACTTCTCTAATACCTGAATTATACTGCTTTCGCTCTTCATTTCACTTTTCAAACTCGTCGCTCATCGTTCATGCTTACAGTCTCACTGTCGCAACATATGGCAAGCTTGTGAGGCCACAATACAACTATATGCCATTTACTTTTCGTGTATGTCATAGTCTACCTGAAATTCTTGATTTCGGTTTCTCTCACACGTAATCAGAAAAACCAGAACGCTCTGCTTCATTCATGGCAAATTGCACATGGACAATTGCACAT
>Ga0099797_100331_pt1 | contig 31019 bp, 16 predicted proteins | sample Uncmet_Sort48C_1_FD_89871 | JGI IMG/M metagenome (GOLD analysis project Ga0099797, IMG submission 89871) | Marine eukaryotic communities from CALCOFI LINE 67, Pacific Ocean - C012_Sort48C_1 | ecosystem: Environmental > Aquatic > Marine > Oceanic | place: Pacific Ocean: Monterey Bay | collected... | reverse complement strand
ACGCTTTCACGCACGACTTCAACAGTGTCTAGTTGTCTGTGCACGAACTAACGTCAAACCACGAACGTCACTGCAGCAGTTATCTCTGGCTTTGAATCACATTTGTCGGAACAAACTCCCTTGGTTCCGGATATTTTTTTATTGGAGGAAGAAGAAAACTAAGACGATGTCATCCAAAAACAACTATGCTCAGGAGCTTCTCATGCGGCAGTTGACAGAGCTAAAGAAAAATCCCAATGACAGCTTCTCTGTTGGAATCGGGGAGGATGGAAACTTATTCCGTTGGGAAATAATGATCATGGGTCCAGCCGACAGTCTTTTTGAGGGAGGCTTTTTTAAGGCTGAAATGATATTTCCACCCGATTTCCCAAACTCCCCACCTAGTTTGAGATTTCTTTCGAAAATGTGGCACCCGAATGTTTATCCCGATGGCAAAGTTTGTATTTCAATTTTGCATCCTCCGGGGGAAGACAAATTCAACTCGCAAGAAACCGCAGAAGAACGTTGGAGACCAATTTTAGGGGTTGAAGCAGTACTAGTCTCGGTCCTTTCTATGCTTTGTGACCCAAACATAAATTCACCGGCTAACATTGATGCAGGTAAACAACTACGTGACGACCCAAAAGAATTTAAGCGCGCAGTGCGCAGAGTTGTACGCGCTTCCCAAGAAGATATGTAACGGGGGGGGGGGTGCGCTTTCATCTGGAGACAAATGCAATCAAGAATGGCAAGCAATTGCAAGCGCGTAAGATTCGTCTCAGTAGTTCGTAACATTCTCGTATATTTTATATGATACAAGTAGTTTATTGTACCATTTTGTATGTAAGAGAGTAAGATACAGTAAGATAGATTTTGTAAAAGTTCTTAGACATTTCCAGCTTCCGCATGTGGTAAAACGCTGGATCATACACAGTAACTATTGTATTTCGCGCGCTGGACTAATGATATGTGCACAGTCCTCTCATTTTGAACTGGTGACACCCGCTTTGCGGCGACGCGATGATCGTTTGCGTGCAGATCGACACGGGGCTACATTTGCAATGCGAGTCTGCCGCCGCTGCATTTTGTTTATAATGTCATCAAAACTTTCTACAGTGGAATACAACGGGGTGTAACCCAGCAAGTTTACTGTTTTCGATATATCCAGTGTGATTGGTGTGCAGGCAAAGCCTATTGAAGCTCGTGTGCAATTCCATATTAAATGTCGAGGAAACGGTACACGGCCGCAACAGAACCAATACATCACTTCCAATCCAAATGCGAAATAATACAAAATCCAGGCCGAAATAGGTCTCAGCTCCCTCACATTTCCCCTAGAATCGCCAAAAGCTTCGTAAAACTTTTTTAGAAATATATTCCACATTTCTATTTGAGTCGACGATGATCCTTCGCCGTTCGTCACGTTAAATGTTCCGCCGGCCACGCGTTTCAATTCCATATTGTTTGGGTCAGTCGCAAGAAGAAACAGTCGCTCAATTGCTAATATGTGAGCCCATGCTGCATTTTCGACATAACAAAAATCTATCAAACCCCTAACCTTTGGACCCAAAGACGCATCAGTGGGGACCACAGACATCACGCCTGTTGTCAACGGGCCTATCATGATAGGGTCCGGTGTTCCGTCGTCGAAAGTTCCGTAAACCCCGGGAATGCGTATTGCACATGTGCGAAAGTCGCCACCGGTCTCGTTAGCCTTTATGGCGATTCTTTCTGCGACATATTTTGTCCTCGAATAGTGTGAAGGGAAATCTTGATTTAAAGGCGGTGTAAAATCGCTGGGTACATTCACTTGAGAAAAAGTATAGTAGGGCGAAGTCACCGCTCCCGATGAAGACGTCATGACAAACACTTCGACACCCGCCAAACGACTGGCCCGAATCATATTTTGAGTACCCACGACATGAACATTGTGCAACAAATTTGGATTATCTTGCAAGTTTACAACACCGGCTGTATGAATGACGCCTTGTATTCCCTCTAGGTACTTTGCAATGTCGTTTGCAAGTGCTGTTATGTCGCATTCAATATACTCGACGCCAGCAATACGTCGCTCTTCCCCTGGAAGCCGACAGTCAAGAACGCGTACGGTGTACCCACCTTTTAGCAGCTGACGAACGACGGCAGAGCCGACCAAACCAGATCCTCCCGTGACGCAAACTCGGTTGTACAACACATTTTTTCCAAGTGGCAACTTTCCGACATAACAGAAAACATCTTCAATTACAGGCAAACGTTTTGGCTTGGGAGAAGTAAACCGGAATACCAAGTGCACAATTGCCAGGATAATAAGGAGTACAATTCCCGCGGGCGTTGACGGCAAACAATACTCAACGAGAAGTCTATAGAGTTCATTCGGCCCGCCACTCATGCGTGGTTGACCGCTCGCAGCAGGAAATGCTGCAAAACGAGTCGCCAGGGTAATAGCGGCGGTAGCTCGTGTTAGTTGAGCTCAGGGTGCTTACGGCAAATTTTGCGTCAAGCTACCAACGTGTGGGTGTGGATACGATTGTACATTTCGATGTGAGGTGTGATCGGTGTGATATATTGCAAGTCTTGAACTAACGAACGTGTCCAGTCTGGGAGTATACAAGTACCAACGTCATAGTGTAGTACGAATACTGCAAATAAATATCGGACACAGTATTCCCTTTTCAGCATCTTTGAGCCTCTGCAATTTCAACATAAAGTACGTTTAATATCTTTATCTGTTCGCCCACGGACATCCACCACTGTCACTTGCCGAAGAATGACTTGATAGACATTTGGTTTCCTTGTTGCTGTTCTTTCGCTGTTGGTTTGGTGGTAACTTTGGGTGCTCGCACTCGTGCCGTGAGATCCAACTTTACATCGCCGTGAGTCATGGAGAGTGTACTCTCGCCCATCATGGCCCATGCTTGCTTTTCCGTGATGCACTCTGCATCCACCAAACTCTGTAAATCTGCGCTTAAGCATGGCATTTTTTTAACATCAGGCCTCCGAATCGCAACATGCTCTAGCTTCTGCCTTTTCAAATTCGGGGATGCATCCACTGGGGCACTTGTTGCAGAAGCCTTGCGAGAGGGGGATAATTTCTCTTTCTTTATTGCGGCACTGATTCCCTTCGAAGAGAACCAATTCTTCAAGTTTTCGGCTGACTTTTGTACATCAAGTGCGCAGTCTTTTCTCTGGTATAGCAAGCTGTTCATTCGCTCGGTAACTTGCCATGTTCTAAAGTCGGGTGATTTGCCGAGATTTATCACTGAAGAAAGCGCCTCCGCACCGTTGGTGTCATTGACGTTCAACCAAATGCTTGCCCCCACATTATCCAAGACAATCGGCATACGATTATGCAAAGGACCAGAAGAAGACCATGTCGGAGAGCCTATGTTCGCTTCCGCAGAATCCATAGTCAGGATTGTATACGTCCGCAGTACAGTGTCTGACCCAGGATCGTTCCATTCATCCCACAAGGCAGCCAACATCATCGGTTCCCCAGTTCCTAAAGTAACATAGTAAGGTATTTTTCGCTTACTCCCGCGAGTTACCCACTCATAAAACCCGTCGATAAAAGCAACACATCTCTTCCTCTCTGCCAGTCTTGCAAACACCCCCTTTTCAAGAATAGTCTCACTCCGTGCATTGAACATACCTGGGGCCCATACGTTGTCATCCGCTATGGTTTTCATGTACGAGGGAGCGAGGCCCCACCGAAAACACTCCAACGATATCTTCTCCGAGGTATCGTTATCATCGCATCGATAGCATATCGGGGTGTATTGTCCAGGACTCACGTTCTCTGAACGTGTCCAACGACTGTCGCTCTCAATGGCGGATGTGTCAATACTTGACGAAGGGAAAATCTCACTATTAGACTTGGCATCAGAAGAAGGTTTACCACGTTGATTCGAATGCTGTTTCTGCCCACAATGCAGTGGTCCCCGGACGCATCTCGTCCTGCCACACATGCTCAAGATGCGCACTTTGCCATTCTTGGAAACCACCAGTCTTGCCCGTCCAAAATCACCTCTCGCCCGATCCAGCCTAACGATAAACGAGACTCCTTTCTCCAGGGGTATTGCAAAATTGCAATTGTTCATGCCATATTGTCATACTGTCATATTATTACAGGTACTGGTGCGGTATAATACGTTACAGTACCGCTCTACTACTGCTGCGCACAATTCGGGTCCTGTTCGTCTGGGTTCAGTGCATTTTGACGACCAAATCCACCGTCACTCGTTGCTAAACAAGCTCGGGCGGGGCTGTAAGATTTTGTAACATGTTTCATTGTTTTCCTTCCACTAGACCCCCGCGTCGACAGTCCATCGTTTTCCTTGCCGAAATGCGGTGATGACCGCACGGGGGACATGGCAGGGGAGGCTTTCGCTCTCCTTCTTTCCAACTTAATAATTTTTGATTTTAAATCATTGCACAACTCTTGCAATTGCGAATTCTTAGATTCTAGTTGCTGAACTTCTCGAGCTGACGAATTTTTTAACATGGTCAATGTTTGCAACTCACTGCGTAATTTGGCATTATCTAGCTTTGAGAGTACCTTATTGTGTTCATTCATCGTTTTCATTTTCTGTTCCAAACTTTTCCTCTTCGTGCTTTCTTCTTCGCATTTAGCTGTTGCGATTGTGAGTGCGGCTTTTCCTTTTTTTAGCATTGCTTCATAAGTCAAAGTCTTTTCCTTCAATTTAGCGTATGCAGATTTTCCTTTTTTTATGTAGTTGCCATATTTGTTTTTCTCCAACGTCAACTTCTCAATCTCCCGGCTGTGCGCATCCATCGATAATTCATACTTTGATTTTAACACCTTAACCGCATTGGCGTGTTCGTGCAGCTCTTGCATAGCCTTTTCTTGTGATGCGGCATGACCTGCCCGCAATTCTTCTAGTTGAACTCGGTGCCTAGCGTCTGCAGCATCGTTCCATTCGTGAAGTTTTTCCATGTCGGATGCCATCGCCAACTTCTCGTTTTCAAATTCAACGGCAGCGGCCTCCATGGCCAATTTTTGTTTGTCGAGATCGGCGGCCTCAGCATTGAACCGTAGACGGTACCGGTCATATTCTCCAAGTAAATCGTTCAAAATAGCCTCACTGCGCTCGTATTGCAAAGACTTCTCCATGCAGACCATTTGAGCAAAATTTTCGTGATCTGCTTTAGTCGCAATCAAACGAGCGCTTAGTTCGCTGAGCTGATCTTTCAACTCTTTGTTCAAAACTCTCAATCGCGCACTATGTGATCGAGCACTTTCCACGTCCTCTTCTGCTTGCGCAAAAAGGTCACTCTTTTCGTGATATTTTTGTTCAAACGAAAGTTTTAAGCGTTCTGAATCTTCCAACATTTTCTCCAAACGCTCTAGTTTGTCAACTTCGGTCGAATCTACCTGTTCCCGCAATTTATGATTCTCCTCCTCCAAGCGTTGAATCTTTTCCTCGATTTCGGGGTTCAGCTCCGTCATCATGGCCGTGCCACCTTGCCCGGGTATGGAACTTTCTTCGTAGTCTTGTGCTGCTTCTTTTACCAGCTGCAGTTGCTGTGCTTGCATCATGACTCGCTCTTCCATTTCTTGCCGAAGCGATTCTGTTCCGTTCTTCAATGCGGCAATTTCGCTCTTTTGTTTGTTCGAGGTCACTACTAACTCGCTCACTTCGACCTCCTTTTCTGTCAAGTCGTGTTTGTACCTTGCCAATTGCTCTTCTAGTTTTTTGTTCATTTCACTTAGTTTTTCCGCTTCAATTGCTTTTTTGCGGTATTTTTTTATCTGTTGTTCCAGCGAGGCAACCTGTTCATGAAGTGTACATGCATCTTGAAGTTTTATCTTCATCTTTGCAAGACTCGCGTTCGCTTTCGTCGCGGTCGCGGCGACCGCCTTATTGACATCCACCTCATCCTTCAACTCGTTGCGTTCTCTCGTCAGTGCCGTCAGCTGTGCTTTCAAGGCTTCTATCTTTTTGCTGGAGATCCCACACTCTGTAGCATGTTTTTTTATTGCCACTTTCAGGTCGTCCTCTATAGCGGCGCATTTCATCTCCCAACGAGTTCGTATACGTTCTTGCTCCGCCATGGCAACTGAATGATCATTTCGGAACGTATCCGCACTTTTTTTTAAGCTCTCCATGTGGGCTTTCATAGATTCATGTTCGTCACGAAGAGCTTCGTTCTCCCTCTTATACTTTCGGAGCTCTACCCTTTCTGTTGGTGTAATGCCTTCACTATCGCCAGGAGATGTGGCAAGCGAAGAAGCGGGAGTGTTCACGTTAGACAATAAACCGCCGCTGCAAACACTTATAGACGACGCGGCCAGGGAGTCGATGGTGTCGTCCGAGTGTGAGAAAATGGATGCTTCTGCTGGAGGGTATTTTGCCATAGTCTCTTGAACAGATTCCATCAACAAAGCTTGGTCTTTTTCGTCCAAAGTCATGATCTTTTCGACACATTCTTCTTTTCCCCCATCACTCCGAAGGATTGCCCCTAATACTAGCTGCGTGGTAAAAAGCGTGTCTTCGCAATCGCCCACCCCAATATCTGCATCAAAAGCTTCCGACAACACGTCCGCCACCAACTGAAGCGCAGCATCAGGCTTCGTACAGTCGCCATTGTAAAGCTTAGCAGACCTGAGTATATTTAGTAATATAACTCCTGTACGTAGTTGACTGATTCGCCTAACTACAGGCTTGGTATCATACGTGTTGACCCACGAAAAGAGGCTGGTGTCCATCGTCGGTGCTTTCTTTTTTCGTGACATAGCAATGTGCGTGGAGTCTTTGGCAACAAGACAAAAAGTGTCAAAGCCACCGCACGCAATGGGTTTAACAAAAACGTTCGATCGATGTGGACTATACGTGCACGCGATAACGGTGAAATTCCTCGCGCGTATCCGACGGCGCAGGTCTGCATGTGACTACAGTCAGTGGAGGAAGAGAGGGAGTTCAGAACGAACGTTACGATCAGTTTGTTGCAATCATGATCACGAGTCTACAATCTACAATACCGTGTTACGACAATAATACGGTACCAGTACTGTACACTGTACACTGTGTGGTACACACACGACAATTCATGTGACTGACAACTGTCGTTATTAATAATAAATAAGACACAGTACACATGTACACATCAGTGGATCAGTGGATCAGTGGATCAGGGTAAATGCATAGGCACTTACTATACGAGTACTGTACTTCTACGTTCTTCTTGAACGCGTTTGTACCACCAGACCACCAGACTCTCGTTGTCTTGTTTGTAGTGTAGTATTTATTGAATTCATTCCGAATAATCAATGGGATGGGCTCAGTCGATATCCATGTTGTGATGCTACGTCTATATTTTCTGCGAAGGCGGCAGTTAAATTTTTGAATTCCCTTTGAGGAGGGCAGCACAACGCAAAACGCAAACCGATCCCCTTCCCGAGGCATCCACTCCATCCATTGCACCCACACCGAAGTAGACGAATGCTTCATTACTGATTCCCCTCCCCCCATTCATCTTTGAGTTTGCCTCTCGGAAATTAGTCTCCCACTTCTTTTGGGTGACTAAAAAGTTGGTGATTGCGTTTTACTGTTGCACTGCAAACACTCACCATGAGCGCTTCCAAAGTCCGAACTCGGCCGAAAACTATGTCCAAAAGCGGCTCCGGCGCATCCACTGCACGGTCCGCGACCTCTCGCGAACATGGACTCCCCAAAAAGACGATTGATCAATTGAAGGAACGTATCGAGAATAAACTTAAAGCAGAATTTAAAGAAAAGCTCAAGGCGGAAACGCTTGCCTTGCGGCAAGAGAACGTAAAGCTGCAAAGGAAGAGGAAAACGGATGCTATGAACGTCGGTCTGTTTGACACGGAAAATGTCGATCAAAAGTTGATTGCCATGGAAAATTTACACTCCGCAAAAACACGCGCACTACAGAAGAGCATCGAAAATTATCGCCTTGAAATCAAAAAGATACAGGCACAAAATACTGAATCTGCCCGCACAAAAAAAATCCAAGGCTTGAAGGTGCAGCTGAAAGAATCCGAACTCAAGGTGGACCTATTGAAAGAGCTGCTGGCGAAACGCGAGTTTGACGGAAGACTCGGCGACGATTTAGAAGATAACATGTCGGAGGTCAATCATGAGGTTATTAAGTTGACAATAGGTGGTCCAAAAAGATTCCGGCCCAAATCGCGGGAAGAGCTTATTGAAGAGCTGAAAGAAGAGCAAAAGAAAAATATGAAGGCGCAGAAGAGGTTGATGCGAAAGAACGACGATTTAAGGCAGACGGTTGCCGCGTACGAGAACAAGGCCGATTACGAAGGTAAGGTGGCCGAGCCACTCCGCTCCGCTGCGAACGACAGCGACCGATCCACCGGGAATCTCGGCACTACATCCAGCGACAACGATGGAAAGATCGTTGAGTTGATGGGGGAAATAAAAGAGCGGGATGCCGAGCTTCACAGGCTGAAGACCAGCCTCAATTCGTCTCGTGCAGAACAAGAGGAAGTGCGGGATGAAAATATGAAATTGCGCCCGTTGATAAATGACGTCAAACGATTGAAAGAAGAGATACGCGAAAAGGATAGCGAGATCGAAGTCATGCATGCTGACTTAAAAAATCAGCTCGCTATGGTTGTCCGCTTGCAAAATGCGAAGGAAAGGCAAGAGGAGGAGATGAAGCATAATAAAGAAGTGTGGAGCAAGAAGCATGTGGACCAGGGAACGAAGCAAGAGTCGTTGAAGTCAAAGATCGCAGTTTCCACCAGCCAGATACAAGCATTGCAAAAGGAAATCAACGATCTCCGAGGAGAAAAGTCGTTACAAACGTCTATCAGCGAAGATCTGAACAAGGCCACTAAATCACAGCTCGAAGAAGAAAAGAAGAGAAACGCGGAGTTGGAAGAGAGCCTTCGCCAAATGCAAGGAAAATTTGACACGTCGATGGCCAAGGTCGACTCGATGCACGAGCAAATCAACGACCTAACTGCCAAAATATTAGAGCAAGAAAAGAAGAATGTCGAATTAGAAAAGGATTGTGAAGTTCTGAAAACGACTGCCAAATCAGAAGTTGAAAAGGCTGAGCTCTTCAAGTTGCAGTTGGAAAAGATGCAGGAAGCCCATTCAGAAGAACGGAAGAACCAGCACGATACATCGAAGAGCAGCATGTCGCGGCTTGAACAAGAGAAAGAAAAGTTCGAAAACCAGATTAAGCAGCTAACAGCCCAAGTGGAGCAAAAGATGGAAGAACTTGATCAGACTCGAAAGCAAAAAAGCGAACTTGAAGCGACCTTGAAGAAGTCGGAGATGGATTTTGAATCCCGAGCCGCCATCTCCTCAGATGGGCTGGCGGAGCTGAAGGAGAAACTCGCGGCGGCGACGGAACAGGTGGACAAGTTGACCCGCGAAAAAAATACTTTAAAGAAGAAGAATAAAGAGATGAAAGAAATGCAAAAACAACTGATTCAAAAAGCTAACCAGCAAGCCACTGCCTTTAAGATGACTTTTCGTGAGAAAGACGACACGATCAAAACGTTGCAAAAGAAGCTTGAGGGAAAGACGGACGGCGAAGAGTAAAACGGGTTTTCGTGAAGACTGTGATTACTGTACTTGGTATTGTACTCGTACTAAGCAAAAAACTGCACAATCAATACGAAATATAGTACAATATTTCATAGAGAACACTTTTGATGTACAGTACAGTACTGTAGTCCGTAGGTCAGAAGGTTAGCCTTCATGACGGTACCATCGGCGGGAGTCTGTAAAATGCACGCACCTCCACACCTCCACAGTAGGTCTCTTCACGAAAATCGAAGTGAAGACTTCTGAAATCATAGACTGTTTCTTGTGTAGACAGAGTACTCGAGGTGGTTGAAGACAAGGATTTCTGCTTGCATTGGTAATCTCAAATATTGTCGTGTCAATATAGAAGGCTATGTCTGCCCTTCATGGAGCAAGACGCATCGTGATCGGTCTAACCGGCGGTATTGCGTCGGGAAAGTCGACCATCGCCCGTACGTTGCAGTCATATGGAGCAACCATAGTCGATGCGGACAAATTTGGACACCAGGCGTATGAGCCAGGGACAGCATGTCTGAACGAAGTTGTCGCGACTTTCGGCGAGCATATCCTTGATGCATCGGGTAGCATTGATCGTCGTGCACTAGGCAATATTGTATTCGACCCGGAACAGCCGCAGAACTTAAAAACGTTAAACAAAATTGTCTGGCCTTACATTAAGTCGAAGATATGTGAGGCAGTCGAAAACCACACCGATGGCATTTTGGTTGTCGAGGCTGCCGTGATGATCGAGGCCGGCTGGGCTAAAACCCAGCCGTCTTGGTACGACGAACTGTGGGTCTCGTGGGTCGATGAACAGACAGCCCAGTCGCGACTTATGTCTCGAAACAATTTGACCGCCGAGGACGCTCTGAAACGCATTCAAGCCCAAATATCGAACGAAGAACGGCTGCAATATGCGGACTTATCCATCGAAACCAAATTTGTGTCATTGATAGACCTAGAACGCCGAATTGCAACAGAATGGAAAGGGATGTTGCAACGTTATGGCATTTCTGGTCTGACTGCCAATGAGCGTGTTTTGTTGGTGGACGAGCTGAATGAACCGATCGGGAATGCACCCAGAGATCAAGTACGGGCTGAGAACTTACGGCATCGTGCGACGTATATATTCGTGAGACATAAAAAAACGAAGCAGCTCTATGTTCAAGAGCGCAGCATGTTGAAAGATTACTGCCCCGGTTATTTTGATCCTGTCACCGGCGGTGTTGTCACGGTGAGCGAAAGTTACGAAGAAAATGCACGGCGTGAATTGGAGGAAGAACTCGGTCTGGATCCAACTGGCATCCGTCATTTGTTTACGTTTTACCATGAAGACCCGCGGGCCAAAGTGTGGGGCGACGCGTGGCTATACGAAACAGATGTGTCTGTCAAGGAATTGAAGTTACAACCTGAAGAGGTCCAAAGTATCTCGCTGATGACCGTAGACGAAATCATGGCTCTGGGTGAGAAAAGCGACGGGGTAATTACACCAGACGGTCTTTCGGCGATAAAATATTATCAGAGCCACATGAATGGGGGGTTCTTCAAGTGACCAAAACCAAGAGAATGTGTGCGAGGCTCGGAGTGCATAAATAGCCTATTCTGCTGCATAAATAACCTAGTCTGCTGGGCTGTTGGGCAAAATGTCCAAAACAATTGGTACACGAGACATGCTTACCCTCCCTCGTCTTGTTTGCTTTTTACTCCACTGACGTTAGTGGTATGTAATGTATGTAGCCATGTAGTAGTCTACTCGTCCTAAATCAAATTCTTGATACATACTGGTACTGTACGGCACAACGTCCGTGCGTGTCTTCTCTGCGAACGCGCGGAAGTACTCGTGTGGCATAGAGAAGTCGCGATAATCTGTGGGCATTTCACAACAGCTTCCCCTCACTTTCGGCGCTGGAAGTTTGAAAGAAAGAGTTACTTGAAGCCCTTTCACACTCGTAAATAACAGGCAAAAGACTTTTTGCTATGGCATCCTTTTTCAGTGAGAAGTCGATTGTTCAGAAAAGACGGAAAACTGGAGGCGGCGCTGCTTCTGCCCGGGAAGAGCGTAAGAAACGAGAGGAGCTTCGCTTGAGAAAAGAGGCGAATGAGCGACAAGCCAAACGAATTCACTCCGCTGCAATTAGTATCCAAAAAGTTTGGCGATCATACAAAAGTCATGCTGGCGTCATAAGGACCCTCAAAGATGTACTAAAGCAGCGTATTCGACACTGTGAAGGAAGCTTGTCGACGGTAAGGGCCGAGAGCGTAGTCGTCTCATTCGCTTGGTGGACAAAACTAGCCTCCCGTGCATCCATCGCCGTGGATATGGAGGTGTTGAAGGAGGTGTGTGTTATTGCCGTAGAAAGCCGCTGGTGCTACGACGTATGTTCGGAGCGAGAAGACTCTGTCGAAGCCCGGAGAAGGGAACGGCTGCTGGAGATTTTGCTTGCAGCCAGTCTCCAGTCATACCGTTTGAACCCAGTGCCCCCAACAAACACTCTTGCATCCATAGGAAAAGTATTGCTTGCCTGCACGTGGGATTTACCCGTGACCACGCATCGAAAAGTATGTCAAAAAAATGCGCTCTTTTTGTCTCGCAATTTTGTTTTCGAAACCTTTGATCGCCACTACCAAGCAGCCAGTCTATGCGGGCCTGCCCTGGAGAAAGTCATGCGCATGGCACTCAACACGGGCGATGCAGACGTATTTTCACGATTTGTTCGGCATATAGTCGCCAGAGGCTATTTTCCGGTGCTGATAAACTCCAATATCTTACGCATAAACGGCGAAGATAACCAGAACATTTTAAATGCACTGTCTCATCGTAATAAGGACTTGTTACTTGCACTCTCTCCTTCCGAAGCCACGACATTGCTCTCTTACGTGGTTTCCGAAAAATTTGGGGAACATGGAACGCCACTCTTTTGCTCCGCCACCACAGGTCTCTTCTTCCGTGCACAGGTAACCCTTTTTCATGAACGTGATAAACTGCCGCCTCTGTATCGCCGGAAGAGCTCAAATAGTGTTGTTGAATCTGAAGAAGGGGGAGAAGACGAAGACGATTTATTGGATCATTGGGAAGAAGTCGGTGACGACAACAAAATTGTAGACCTTATTCAATCACGCATGAGGTACCTCGCCGGCTCACCTCGCCGAAGCGTGGACCACGATGATAGCGCGTGTTCAGCCGTTGTGAGTAAATACATCGACACGGGGATCATGTTTTCAGACTTTGATTCGCTGCTGCTGAAAAAGAGTCTCCTGGGCTGTGGCCCAATCGGTGCTTTCATAGCTCGATGGGGCTCGGTAGAAGTATTATTCCGAAACGATGACATTTGTGGGAAAGTGACAGATTTGCCGAACACGGGCGCGCCATTAAGAGACTTGGAAACAGCCTTTCCCTCCCTGGACCCCACTGTTATTCAGTTGGTGTATTCTCAGTGCCAGCGAAACATCCAAAAGTCTGCTGAAGCCTTACACTCTATGGCGATGGTCAATGCATCGGATACTTCAAGTAGGGAGGAGATTATACTGGAGGGTCCCCGCTGTGGCCTGACGGGGAATGATGAAAACACCACCATCAAACTTCATTCATTTTTGCTGCAACAAAGAAGTGGCTGCAATGTGCCCCGATTTGCGGAATTGTGGATGAAAATGAACGAGTTTTACGATGTTCACATTCTTGCAGGGAACGTAGACGTCGCAAATACAGTGCCAGGGCTAACGGAGGCGTTCCTGTGCTTTGTGACTGGTCTGTATTTGGATGTGAAACACAAAAATGAATACGCATTTTACACGACGCCCCCATTTAAACTTGGCACACAAATGTCTGAGATTGTCCTGTGGCTGCAAACTTTGATGGCAAGATTGGCAGATACTAAATCTAAAAGTCTTTCTGATTTAGTATTGCAGCTAGCATGCACACGCTTGTTTCACCATTTATACACACGGCACCAAAAAAAGGCGTGGATCAGGAACACGTCAACCATTGACAGTGATATGTTGGCGGCTTTGGATGTTGACCGTCAGTTGAGACACGAGCAAGACGTAGCATTTCAATCGGCTTTGGAAGTTGACTTAGACAGAATCCATCAGGAAGAAGCAAGTAAAGAAAGTGAATCCGAAGCTGAGGAACCCGAGATGCAGCAACCGCTTTTAGGGCAAGAAAGCCGTGCAGAGAGAGCAGCCAGATTTGCCGCGGCCTTCGATAAACGTGCGAGCCAGCTGAATAAGAAGCAGTAATTGCAGTTGTACAGTACGAGGTCCTCGTACCTAGGTACCTGGTATAGTACTAACTACCGTAGCCTTTAATACTTGACAATACAATGTAGTCGTTTTGCAAAACTGCGAACGATGTGAGCATGTGAGCATGTGAGCACATGAATGACGACAATGTGGGCATGTGGGCACAATGCTGCATTTTGTCCTCTCATGATCTTAACAACAAGGATGTGGGGCTGAACGAAGGCCTTGAACACAAGCGTCGTGTCCGGTTCCTTCAAGTGCTTTTCTGCCGCACATTTTGCCGCAGTCAGGCAAACACCAAAAGCGCAACCCACCACCGTTTGCCATTTTCCTATTGCACAATATTGCACAATAATAATGTCGACTGGCAAGTTCGCAGCTCCATACGGTGAGTTTACACACGAGCAAGGTGGATACATGTGCCACAGACATATGGCTCACGCGACGACTTGCCTTCGTGTAAATGAAAAGCGAAAACAGCGGAAGCACATCGATTACTTAAAACGTATCAACAAGCCTATGAGTGCGTACATGGAGAAAAAGCTTTTAAAAGCTGCGGCCGAGACGAAGTGCACTTGCTCTAAACCCATATCTTCTTTTTGGGAGTGCTCTGGAGCTTGGAGAGATACTACACCTCTGAATATTAGCAAAACGTTTCTAGTGCATATTTATAGAGAAGCTGGTGAGTCGTTATTGAACCGTGATTTGCTGCTTGATACATCGACACTGAGGAATATGTACGACGCGCTGGAACCAGATCTCGACGGCTCTCGCGCACTGACACAGGAACATTTAGTTAAGAGAGTGAAGGAGTCTCTTGTGGAGCCGAACAAGTTAAAGCTAGACAACGGAGTGAAAAAATGGGGCAGTGTTGAATCATTGGTTGCAGACGTAGCTAAAAAAATCTTGCACTGCACTAAAAATGGACTTACGCCACTGATGACTAGTGTCGCATACGGCGCTAGTGGACATTCCATCAAGCAATTGCTTTTTCTAGACACATCATCAGCGCAGAAAACGAACTTGATCGGGTGGAATGCCTTGCATCATTTAACACCAGACACTGGTCGCATAGCCATCAACGCGATCTTGGAAACTGATCGTCGTCTGGCCGCAAAAATGGACTCGAAAGGGCGCTTGCCTCTTCACCACGCGGCACATGAAGGCAACTGTACTGCAATAGAAATATTAGTCAATGCGTATCCTGCTGGCGTAAAAGTGCGGAATTGGCAGGGCCGTGTCCCTCTGGAAGTCGCCCAGCATCGTAAAGAAACCGGTGCCGTAAACATGTTGTCAGGTGCGAAAATAACCGATGGCGTAGTTTGCATCGGTGAAGGCACTAAATTCGATGATCGGTGCATTTGTAGAAGATACTATAGGTCCCCTTCCCGGCAGGTTCCGTGATTTTCTCAGCATGCAAAATCTAATATCGCAACGGGGTATCTTCCTCCATGTGCGAAAGAGAATATCCTGTGTTGATGTGAAACGAGGAAGGGTTGTAGTCGGGACCATCATCTACTGAATGGATCCAGTCGTACTTGTCCCAAAACTGGAATGCCAGCTTCTCATCTTCGTTCAAATACGTCTTGTGAGTGGTCACGTTTTGACTTAGGTCCATGACGCCATCTTCGGCGTTGATATAATGTTTTCGAAAATCTCAGTTGCGTAGTCAAAACCGTATTAAGGCATAAATCACTGGGAAGTAGGAAAACGCTTCGTTGCCTGTCCTGCAAAGTGGCAATGGATCGCGACGTCAAAACGCCGAAAGAAATATTTTAAAGAGAAATTTCGTACCTTCAACGAGCTCATTCAGTAGCCCATTCAGTGGTGCTATGGTACAGTAGTTTAGAGCTAAGACTAGTAGGTAATGTATTACAGAATATCGTAATACTGTATATATTGTAATGTATTGTAATCAGTGTACTGTCAATCTGTAGTTTACGAGTACAGTTTATTTCAACGTTGGCATATCAGTCACTACTTTTCTGGTTTATTTATGGTTGTATGGTTGTTCTATTTTGTCTCGCAATCGAATCTTCGAATCTTCAATTATCACTAACATTTACATCATTACAGCATTAGGATTTTTTATGGCTCGTAAGTAGCGAAAAACTGCGTGGACAGCAAAAAGTGGTGTTCACAAGACGTCACGATATGAGGACAGCACAGCATTGTCCTCACGCAGAGGAACAATGGTATGCAGATTGTAAACTGCTGCGCCATCAAGCTATAATATATAATAACGTAACAACGATACGATGACAAAAAAAGAATACAAAAATGCGAATCGAATGTCGAGTCGAAATGAACAGCGAATGGCCTCGCATCGGTCAAAACAGCAACATCTTATCAGGACCATTCAGGGGTTCCTAGAAGCGGACTGACGAAGAGTTTTGACACTGTGACAAGGAGCACTAGTAGTCAATCACACATCTGCAGACCGATCAAACTTTAGCAGCGTTCAAGTTATGGCGCCACCGACCATTGCAAACGAAAGTCCACTGCCGACTGCTCCTGGAACGGCGTCGTCGACTCCACCGAACCGAGGGCCAGATAGTACCGACGATTTTAAATCCGACTTGCTGGCACTAACCATTGAAACTCCAGCTGGCGATCGTATCAAATTAGATCATATTAATTCGCAATCCAGCATTTTAGATTTGATGGGTCTTTTGGCAGAATATCCCGCCCTCGCTCACTACACCGCGTATAGCCTGGAAGAGTTACCAGCCGACCCTGGTGCTCCATTGAAGGAGAAGCAAAAGCGGTCAAAAATATCAAAGATGGTGCAATCTTCCCCAAGTGGCAAGCAGTTGGATAAAACAAGCATACTGAGTGAATTGAGCAGCAGTGTACATGCTTTTTTGAGGATGGTGCCCTCGAGTTACACTCTGACGACGGGACAACATCACGTGCGACAAGTTAGGAAGATTTTGTCGACACCCGTGAACACGAGTCTGGTTTCGTCGTCTGTAGAAGCCAATGCGTTGCTTTCTAGCATCTCAGACGTATCCATCAAAAAGAAGAAGAAGAAGAAGAAGAAGAAAGTGTCGGGCCAACCGATCTCAGTTGAGACCGAACCCACTGTGAATCCGGTCGGGGAAACCGATGACAACGCTTTGGTCGACGAGGAACAAAATACCATGTTAAAGGAAAAACAACAAAAAGTGGAAAAACTAATGCACACATTACACAAAAAGGTGAACGGTATAAAAGTTGCGATTCCTACAGGTTTGTCCTCATTCTTTAAAGAAATTAATGAGGATGGAAAGCCGCAAGTTGAGGATTTGGTCGTCCTCGAGTCAGTCCGCTCAATCACGTTTTCCGCGTTCAACCCTCCACCGCCGAACCGTAGGATGATGGGCGATCTGTTCTATGTTGAGGTAAGCACGTTGGAAGGGCAAACGCATCATATAACTTGCACCGCGGACGGATACTTTGCTAATGCTACGCGAAATAATATCTTTAATCCTGCCCCAGTTAAGAAAAGTGGTGGCTTGAAACACGAGCTTTTGGATTTGCTGAAGGAACTGTCCCCATCTTTCAAACGTTGTTACGCGCAATTGTCAAATGCATTCAACGCCACATTGAAGGAGACCCTGAACGGGGACCCCTGGAATTCTCTATTGAACTCGACGGAAGTAGAAAGGAACTTGAACTTGTCTTGGAATGTAGAAGAGATTAAGGGAGACTCTCTCCAAAGCACTCATCGCCAAGACCGAAATCGTGCGGAAGAGCACATGTCTGGCATGTTTGGCGTGGACGAAAGAGGTGCCTTGCGCGACTGGAACGAAGAATATCAGCAATGCAAAGACATGCCCTCGACCACTATGCCTGACCGATTGAATCGGGCTCGATCCTTGTGGAAAGTAGAGCAAGACTTTATAGGTGCATCAAAACAGGGTGTTCAAGCGATTGTGTCTGGGTATGTTCGGCCAATTAACCCGATGGATCCGCCGAATGCATACGTTTATGTGTTCAATAACATATTTTTCAGCCTCAGTGTGCCGGGGGGTGGCCGGGACGCAGCTGGAGCTGTTACAGAGGGTGGGGCAGCCGACTCCATGGTATCCCTTAAGCATGATCTTCACGGCGTGCTGGGTCTGAACCAAGCAGATGTCCCAGGTCTTCATACACTTGCTACCGTTGTCCTTGACTACATGGGCCAACGAATTGTAGCACAGAGCATTATCCCTGGCATCCTTCAGGGGGGAGACTGCACGAAGCTGGTGTATGGATCTGTTGACCAAGGTAAAACGATTGCATCCGATCCGGTAATGCATGACTTAATGAAACAAGCAGCAGGGAAAATGTTTATCGCAGAACGAATGGTGACTCCTCTAAGTTTCAATCAATCTACCAGTTCCTCTGTATCTGAGCGCAGCTTAAGCGATGAGTTTGTTGTCGTCGAAGATGAAGCTTCGGAGGCGTCTGAAAATAAATCTGTTCCACAAAATCCATTGATGAAAGGCGCAGGATCAGATCCCGTAAGTCTGTGTGGGCCTGTAGATTGCAAAGGGATTTACGGCTCTGATGGTCGCTACTACATGCTTGATCTCGTCCGTATCACTCCCAAAGATGCAAGTTTCGATGAAAAAGGACGCCTTGCGATCAAAGAATCTGGTGACTCGCACAAGCTGTTGGATGATGAATATGGGCTCAACCAAACGAACGAAACAAAGCCTCCCACGAAAGTGTACCTGCTGCGGCCCGAGTTGGTGCGCATATACAACGGGAGGCGGGAAGAGCAGGCCAAGAAACAAGCATTGGACCGATATCTGGAAGAGAAGAAAAAAGATGAGGCCGAGAAGAAAAAGGAAGATGGCAATCCAGAGGAAGCTGCCGCAACGGACGATGCCAAATCTGAGAGCCCGAATACAGAGACGACGCCAGATGAACCTATTAAAGTTTACCTGGCCCCGTTGCGCTTAAACATCAACACGTACGGAGAAAATGTATATTTCGATACCGTAGCGAAACCAAGTGATTTAAAAAATGCTTCACCTGAACCAAAGGAGGAAAGTACGGCAGTGGAAACTAACCTGTCTGAGATTCAGAAAAAAGATGAGGACGCCGTCTATGATTTGGCGGTATTTCTTCGCCTCGTTGTACTGCCTAAATTTATCTCAGAGCTAAGAACACGAGCTTGTCAACCTGCTGATGGGTCTTCGCTGTGCGCTGAAATGCATTCTCGTGGAATAAATTTGAGATATATGGGGTATATTACAAACATTCTGAGAGCTGCGGATGCTGCCGCCCTGAAAACAGCGCAAGAGAAGAAAACGCCTGTTATTTTTGTTCCTCGTGCATTGTATACGGTTATTGAAATCGAAATGATATCCCGTAGTTGCCGCCACTATGTCAGTAAAATACTTCGTGAGACGATGTTATTCCAAGCTTGTCCCGCGCCCTTCATGGCAAAATTTTTGAACTTGTTATTAGGAGGCGGAAATGATGCCCCGTCTAAGCCCAGTCGCGGTTACCGTGGAATAGAAACCCCTATTTCTTTGTCCGTGAATGAATCTGCTGGCAAAGTATTGCCCAAATCACACTCGGAGCTCTGGTCCTTCTTGAAAAGTGATGTGGCACAAAGATACACGGGGTATCAACTCAAAAATTTTGAAAAACCCTCTTCACCTCAGCGAGTTGCATTGTTGCGTCGGGTCTGCCAAAAACTAGGAATCCGTGTGTCCTCTCGCGAATACGATTTTTCTCTCCGCGAAGCCATTTTGCCCGCTGACATCATCGATATTGTTCCAACTGTGAAGCATGGATTTCCCCAAAATCCTTTGCCTGAAGTCGGTCAATTGCTCGAAGTTGGCCGCATTCACCTTCAGCGTCTTCAATCTCGCGTAGCTCTTGACGTTTTCCAAGAAGCACTTCTCTTTCTCTATCAAACTGTCGGTGCTGTTCATGAGGATGTAGCTGCTTGTTGTCAAATGATTGCAACTGGTTTCTTTCGCGAAGGAGACGTGGCACAGGCCATTGTACACCAACGTCGTGCAATCACAGTATATGAGAAATTATATGGGTTAGACTGCACGGCCTCGATCCAAGGTTATTCTCACCTCGCAACAATGTTGCAAAGAATCCAAAAGCATGATTTAGCAATCAAGCATCTTGGCCGAGTTATATTTTTGCAGAATATTATGTGTGGCGTCCCGGAAAGCACGTGCATAAATAACTTCATAAAACTTGCTATTTTATATCAAGAAGCGAGGCATTGGGAGTTGGCGCTTGCATGCTACAATGAAGCCAGGAAACTTGCGCACGAAAACCCCTTGGACGAAGCCAATTGTCTTCACCATTTAGCGACCTTGTCGTTTAGCTTAGGGCGTGTCGATATGGCCTTGGAGTACGAGCAACAGGCGTACAAGACATTTAAATCACTGCTTGGTTCAGATGCGAAGCAGACGGACCAGTGCAAGCAAGTCGTCAAGAAGTTTACCGAGGCGGTCGTCGCTCGTGCTAAAGAAAGGCAGGATCAAGAAGCCGAACAGAAAGCTGCCTTGGCTGAAAAGATATTGATTCTTGAGGAAGAGGAGAAAAAAACGGGGGTAACCTACAACAAGAATAAAAATAAACCGACGAAGCAAAGCAAGAAGTCCTCTGGTAAGAGGAACTAACACACAAGAAATAGAGGGTTAGTACACACACGAAGATAATATGTTCCAAACTAATAATATGACTGTAGTTAATTACGCTTATGACGAAGATAATGCGTACCAGTTGGTAATAAAATAATAATAACGTCTCTACTAGAATTTGAAAAAACAAAATCGTTTGGGGTAAGATGCGGATGCAGTATTGGTTTATCATAACTTATGTACATGATAGTCTTTTAAAAGTTATACTTAAGTTAAGATATGATAACTTATTAATTTTTAAAGAAGAAAAATCCGCATTGGGATAGGAACCCAGTTGATGGTCAAAGTTCAACTGCAAGGACACTTTTTTCGGAAGAGAATAGTGATGGAGAAAATGTTTAAGTTGATTTTTGAGACAAACAATATTTAATTAAATACAGCCATTGTATTTAGTTTTCTTTTAACCATCATGTGTATGTGAAACAAAAACTGTATCGTTCGTTGAAAACATCTAAATATTTGCGAGATGATCATGTCTATCTAAGTGTTGGTCGCAGATGCCATCCACCGCAAAACACTCCACGCAGTGACGATAGCATGAGCCACGGCCAATTGTTTTTGCATATATACAAGGGATATATTCTTGCCTCCGCCTAATCAAAGTATCCTCGTACTTTTCTTGTTCAAGCGCACTTCGTTTTGCAATGATGCCGGCTCTTTCCATCTCCAGCTGTTCTTTCATCCTTTTCTGATGATCGACATATCCTCTCTTTAAAACTAGCGGTATCACGAGCGGTGGTTTGTACTCCAGTTCGTCGAATCTATGTATTAAATAGGTCAAGAGTTTCCACATTCCTAGCTCCTCCACGTGTCCGTGGTTCCGAGGATTACCATCAATTAATTTTCCTAGAGTATAAATGCAAATCTGGCAAATATGTAGATCTGTAACAAATGGAGCCGTTCGGGGAGGCTTTTCTACAACCTCTTCTTTAGTAATTTTTATTTTCTTTAACTCTTTTTTCCCGGCGTTTTTAGCGCGCTCCAAAGCTTTCCGCTTTACTTCTTCTTCTAAATCTTTTCTGTGCTCTCGCTCTCCCCACCCTGAAAACTCTATTAGGGCATTCATGACCCTTGGTACGAACCCACATTTCCCTGCATATGCGCGCCCTTCCGGGTCAACTGCAAGATCAAAGCATATGTTCACTGCGAACAAAATGGTTTTCTGATGGGCGAAATTCTTATCCATGGCAAAAGTTATAGTGCTAATTGTTTGCTCTGGATCACTTTTAATGATATCCACCATGCTCTTCTCGGTATGGGTTAAGTGGCCAATTGAGACGATCCCAATTTCTTGAACCATGGGCTTGCGTGGATGTGCTCGCATAACTTCACAGATTCGAAGGGGGTCTTTCGCGTGGAATGCCGCATCAATTTGTTTTAAACCGACTGTGTTGCAGGTGTCAAAGAGTAACTGAAGGGCGACACTCCCGTCTTCTGTAACAAAATTGTCAAATTTATGAATAACTAAGCATTGCTCCAGGAGTTCTCTGCCATTTAAGATACGCAACTGCTCCGCGCAAGCCTCGTTCCATAGTGACAAGGTGAACATTTTGGTCGCCGCTCGTATTACTAATTCGTTTGCTCTCCAACGCATCATCGATTCCACTATTCGTGCTGTCACTTCTAATTCTGCAAACATTGTCATGTAGTCCGGGCCACGCTCCGTAATCATCATAATTTCCTCGATACCAAACATTTGAAGCATTTCATCTTCCATATCTGTAATTAAATTGTCTCTATATTCTTCCAATTTCGCGCGGTAGAAGCCTTTCCTTCTACTTGACGCCGCCGACCCCATTCCTCTTTTCGTGATATGTCTTGAAGACAGGAATACATATGCCTTCACATAAATGAGTCGGTATCATTAACTTATGATTAAATGTCCCCCCCCATTTCATTGAGGTGGAAGGCTGAAGTGATCGCGCAACGGGCGTGAATTGAAATAAACTCATTGCAATTGGTCCGTTTACTTTTTTTGGAAGAAAAAAATTCGCTTTTTTACTAATGATTTTCAGTATTCTGCTAAGTACGAGTAGTCAACTACTAATTTATTCTAATAACTGTAATACTGTAATACTGTAATACTGTAATACTGTAGTAGTTATCAAAAAAATTTCGATACTGCTACAGCTACAACGCTACACGGCCTGTCTGTGGAAAACAAAAACACACAATATAATACTGTACACGAACGACACGACACAAAATTGGATTTTTTCTGGCCGGTCAATATAGACACAGTAGTAAACGCGTGCAAGAAAGAATTGTACGCGTGCAAGAAAGAATTGTACGCGTGCAAGAAAGAATTGTATGAAGTCGTGACGATGTAACTACGTCGTAAAAATACAGCGACACCACCAACCACACCAAGACTCCACAGTGGACTAAACTAATGAACGTTTTGAAGCACCTGGAATGCGTCTTCATCCTCGAGATACTGGGAATCTGCAATAACATTACTCAGATCAATGCCTGGATTCAAGCGGACGAGCTTTACTGCCCCGGACAGTGCCGCCAATAGATATTCTCGAAGGATGGGGCTTTCCAACGGGATCGAACCATAAAACAAGCTGTACTGACGCTTCGATGGGTTCAGAACAACGACTGCGGGCAAGCGAGAGACCCTTAGAAGATCCAAAAAGCTGTTCTGCAACTCACCGTGCATCCACATAAACGAGAGAGGCATCCGCTGCACCTGAACCGATCCTGGTCGACCATCTCCAAACTCCGTCCTCAAAATAGATTTAGTCGCCAATTCTTCTATCGCTTCTACCTCCTGCCCGCCTGCTTGATTGCCAAATTGCAACAAGCCTATCACGCATATCTTCGCGCGGCGAGGATTTAAGCAATTCTTGTTCCATGCACTTTGATTGCCAATATATGGGACGCTGACTGTCGGCTTGAGTCGATTAAGATGCATACCAACAGTGTATGTATTCAATTTTTTAGTTTCCTCTAGTTCATACTCAAAACGATCCCAATGAAAAGTAGTCTTCCTTGTACACTTCTTCAATTTTTCCCCCCCGTTATCGGGACTCACGACCAGTTGAGGACGTTCATTCGGGTCGATGCCGAACCGACGAGCCAGATCCTCGCTATCACTGATACCAAACACAAAACGTCGGTCGAATTGCAACGATAACTTCTTATACATTTGACTTGGCTTGGAGGATTTTGTTAGGAGGAGGATACGCCGCAGTTGGTGGTCAGAACCGTGCAAGAAAACGTTCAACTCGGCGTTTGTAGCTGTCGACTTCACCAGAGATGGCAAAAAATTCTTGAGCATTTTTTGCGCTTTCCTCTTGCCATCTTCCCCATCTATCATACTTTCGACAACATTACTTTCTAAACTAATAGCAGCTTTGATCTGCTTTGGTCCAAATGGAAACAATATAATCCCAGGAAACGCTTTAATGTCCATCTGGTCTTTCAGCATGAGATCATCACCGTCCAAACCCTCAACGTACTCCTTTCCGTTCCCTACAGCGAAGCGGAACGCATCCTTCAGTGGACCTGCAGAAAGTTTTTCCAAGAACTTTCGGATTCGCCGACATGACTTGCACTTCCACCCTACCCCTACTCCAAGAACCCAAGCATCATCACTGGGCAATATCGTCTTCAAAAGAACCGCTCCTCTAACTTCCAACACTTCCGGCTTTGCCGTCGGCTCTGCAACCACCTTGAAAATAAGTGCCACGACCAGGTACAGCACTAGTAGACCTAGATTTGGCATATAGTGCAGAGCCCCTCAAAAGTTGTGCCAAATTCCTGTACCCTGAGAAGAAGGATGACTGTGTCCTTTCCTTTTTTTATCATTCGTTTATTGTTGGGGCTTGCTACCGTTCGCTTGCATCTTTGATTACACCTGCGCACGCTCTATGAGCGGCCCACCGGTTCGCCCTCGGATTATTTTTCCACTTCGTGCTAAATGTTATACGAATATGACAGTATGACAGTATATATTGCGAAATTGCGAAATTGCGAACGATGCCACGATGCCATAGTGGTATAACAACAACTTGCTTTGATGAGCGAGTGTACGAGTGTAATTGTGTACTTCAATACAATTCGTGTCTACGACCGAATGACCCTCAGTGACTTTCCTCGGTAGGGGCTGCGCAAACAAAACTTTCCGGACTTTCCAGTTGATGATAAGTCAACACGCAATCATTTACCTCACTGACATATGGAAAATATGGCCCTTATGGCAGCAGACAAAGTGAAGGCCGTGGCAAAACCAGAAACACCCTTACAAGATTGGTCTTCTCGGGGTTTGGCGCAGTCACTCGATATAAAAGAAGTGGTACGTTCTGTTGTGTCTTCTTGCTTAGCAGTACCTATTGAAGTTGCTGAGCAGCAAGCGTTCTCGACACTGCATTCTCATCCCCTCAAGATTCGAAATGAGCTACACGATTGGCCAGCGATGCAGTGTTGGATTCTTGAGAAGCTCATACAGAAGTGCGGCGAGAGTTCTTTTAGAATGGACGACCTCCACCCAGGTCGAATGAGACTTTGTCAATTTTACGAATACATGAGGCACAATAGTGATGACAGTCCCCTTTATATATTTGACTCCCAATTTGCACGTGGGAAAAACCTAAATAGAAAATCGCTTGTGGATGATTACTCACCCATCTTCAGTGGGATTGAAAATGATTTATTTTCGATTGTTCCTGATAGTGTTCGCCCTCCTTGGAGGTGGTTTTTGCTGGGTGGCCAACGATCTGGTACAGATATTCATACAGATCCATTAGGAACTTCGGCATGGAACGCTGTTGTTCAAGGGAGGAAACTGTGGGTATTTTTTCCGCCTGATTCAGACCCAAATACTGTTTCTCCTGAGCATCGAAGGGGCAAGCGATCTGCAATTGAATGGTTTCTTGACGTATGGCCGTCCATCGATCAACAGAAACACCAGACTCCTACGTACACCATTCAAGAGCGTGGGGAAGTTGTATTTGTACCTCGTGGGTGGTGGCATGTGGTCATTAACTTGACCACCACTGTTGCAGTTACTCATAATTTTGCCATGCTAAGAGATATTGAACATATTGTACCAGATGTCCTGGCGAACTCGCCTGAAACCTTTGCTCGTCGTTGGATTTTGGAATGTGTCACTCAAGAACTTTTGCCAAGTCTTTCTGAAATCATCCTTTCAATGGCAGTCGATGGTGACTCTTCAATTCAACGTTTCTTGCAGGACACATTAAAAGGAAATTTTAAAAAGGATGACGTTTCGTCGACCGACGATGACAGTGGCTGTGACAGTGATCAAGATGAGATGCACACATCGGAAGACAAAAGGCGCACAAAATCAGCAACAAAGGTGGTTTTTCTAGACTGCGATGGTGTCTTAGCCAACCACCGCTCTGCTAGCTGGGAATATGAAGACCATGACAATAGCTTGTACTATGACCCCTTTAGAAAGGAAATCCCTCTAGAGAGACGTTGCCTTTTGAACTTGAAACACGTACTGGACGAAACGGGAGCTTTCATCGTGCTCTCGACAACTTGGCGATTATATCCCGCACCTCGCAAATTTTTGGTGTCCGCGATTGAAACGATTGTAGGTGTCTCTAACATTGTCATTGGAGATACGCCGAATTTGGGCATGTTTGCCGACCGTGGACATGAAATAGACAGTTGGCTGCAAGCAAATCCTGGGGTGACTTCGTATGTCGTATTTGAGGATGATAAAAAACATTTGGGGGGGATGAAAGCATTGCTTGATAGTAGATGTATCGTAACGACAATTATGCGTGATGATCGGTACCCGATGAATGAGGGTATCACGTCGGAAAAGGCTTATATCGCGATTAAAATATTGGGTCCCGCCACAGTTACACCGGTGTTAAAAAAACGGGTAGTTTGTTCCTTGTGCAATCGGCCGTCGACTGTTTGTGTTTGTTCCGCCTTGCCTAAAAAGAGAATCCATTTAAAAAAATGTCGCGCCGTAGTTTTGTCGCACCCACATGAACGAAAAAAGAAGAATAGCTCTGTTCCAATCATTTCGCTCTGCTTAGATACTCAAAGCATGATCGTTCATCATGGAAGACACTTAACGCATGGTTCCCATGGAGAAACCGTTCTTAACTCGATGGCATCCCGCGTCCTTCTTGTTTTCCCAGCACCCGAAGCCATGTCTCTTGACTTTGCACTGCAACAAGCACCGGGATTGTCTATGCCTTTATCTTCTAGTCCCGTAGGTTCATATGGCGATGCCAATGATGACCGAAGGATCAACGTAGTTTTCATTGATGGCACGTGGCAGCATGCTAAGGAAATGGTTGCGCGTAATATAAAGGCCGGTCGCTTCCCCAAGGAAACCAAAATTGTCAAAATATCAATGAACGATATGAGGTCCTGGCCCCCAGAGAAATCTGGTCTATGCTCTTATAAACCGCGTCGTTTTGGCATTAGAACTCCTCCTTCGCCTGAACATTTTTCCACCGGTGAAACAATGGCGTGGGTATTGTCGAAAATCGAAAATGATCCTTCGCTGTACGAATCTCTGTTACGACCCCTCGATTTGATGGTCGAGAAGTGGGATCTCTGCAAAAAATTGAGGCGGGAAACTGGCGATCGTAGTTCTCGCTATGATTATGGCAGAGAATGTGGACCAGAGGAGCAGTCTTGAAAGCAGAGATGTTTTGCGTGCCCGTGCCCTTTCATATTGCTGTAGTAGTTTTTTTGATAATGACAGAATACTTCTCGAGTTGTTTTTAACTTTTACTATCAAGTAAATACAGCCAGCCAATCATTATATTACGCCGTCGTAGTTTTTATCGATAAGATAGATTTGTATGATGATATGATTCTAAATATTCGTATGTTACAACAACACGGCAAACAATGACACACTATCGATCTACCCTTCTTTAATGCTTAATCACAATGAAATCACTTGTATCATACAGAAATACTTGCCGAACAAACTCTTTGATATCCCCGCGGTGACACTTTTCCCACAAAGACTCCGTTGCTAATTGGTCGTATGTTGGAGACTTTTTCGGGCGAAAGACGTCTAACGCTGCCAGAAAACGACGTTTGCCTATCTTCCCCGGTCGTGGGCGTTGCTTGGACGCAGCAGCGTATGTGCTCAGCACCCAGTGCAATGTATTTGCGGCTGCACTTTTGTAAATGTCAACTTTCTTGATTTTTGCATCGACCCCTGGGGATCCATTTTCTTTCCCAGCCATCTCTTCCACACGCATACGAAATTGCCGCAAGAAAATCACTCGGCGTTCTTCAATTATTAAATTGCCTAGTCGAGCGTCAATTTGCTTCTGCGTCACTGGTTCCTTTCCCTCGAGTGCACGCTGAGCAAAACGCAAATCTTTTGGTTCTGTTTCTATTGATGTGGCATTGGATAGTCGAGTAGATTTCGTAACCCGGGTGGTTGCATTTGACCCTTTGCTATACGGCCCAACAGCAACATCTCGTATTTTACCGGTCCAGTCACTCGCTGGAATTTGTGAGAGGCCCTTCGAGGAGGAAACCCTAGATGGCGCTTTTTCAGGTTTAATTTTATTATATTCTTTGTGAGAATAATTATGCGGGCCTTCCTCTTTTAGTATGAGATCAGAAAATTCTTCTACACTAAGCGTGCCTGACCTGTCCGTATCAAAGTGATCAAAGATTTTTCTTATATCTTCTTCCTCTGTGCCATTCAAATACTTCTTAATAGCACCTTTAAACTCTTTGAAATCAACTACACCAGATGAGTCTGAGTCAAACAAAGAAAATTGCTTTCTTATGCTAGCCCGTTGAGATAGCGCTTTCGGAGTTCCATTCTCGATAGCAGTCCTTAGTTTCAATACCAGGATGGAAGTCGGATCTTGTGGGTACTTCCGCTCAGCCCTTTTGTTTCGAGCAGCCTCTGCTTCTTTTTCTAGAATACGCTGTTCTTTGAGCCTGTCCTCTGGGAGATAATAGAAACCAGCCATGGTAAGTGGGCTTAACTCTGAAATAAAAGTCCGGTTTAAAACTAGTACTTTTTCTTTTTGATCCGTATCTGCTGAGGTCTGTCCTTGAATGTCCATGCCCGTCCCTGAGTCCAACGGGAGATAAAGAGTAAGGGGCCAGCCAAGTTGGTAGACGATGATACAAAAATGATATAATAACGGCCGAACACAAAGACTAAACCCGTCGCTTACCACATTTTTGTCTGTTTTGATAGTTTTAAATTGTACTTAATCAGTCCGACGCCTCGTGAAGTTCATCAACGTGCGCTCATATTCACGTCTTCAAATTTAAGGGAGGCATATTTTCCGCACTCCGCTCGCTTCCATCAATGCTGTGCGACTGTATCGACTTTTTTGTACTCGGCAGTATTCTGAAATTGTTTTTGGACATGATTCTAATATTCTAATATTCTTTCTGCGTCGTAAAACGGATTGTTCTATTTATAACCAACGATTCCTCGTGCATGCCGGATCTGGTAGTATTACCGTGATGACATACCATGATACACTCCATTACTTTCTGTAACGAAATGAGCATTGATACACGCGATAATACTAGAATGGTTATTGAACCTTATGAAAATGTACAGACTGTGCATGCATCTACTCCCGACTTCGCCACATCTATCTCACAGACGCATCACCGAAGATGTTTTAGACTCTTTCACCCGTCCTTGTACACACGCATTTTCCTTGTTGGTGTAAGTGACACCGCGGCGAGCAAATCATGGTTCACTGGACGACTCATTACAAGCCAAAAGACTGCAAGTTTCCATTCGAAGTATTTTGCGTGGAGGATTTTGTTGGTAATCATGGAAATACAGAAATCAGCATAAAGAAAGGCAACTTGATCAAAGTGTATGCTGAATGCGATGCAGATGGCCATAATACTGAAGACGTACCTCGCACATCGAAGAGAGTAAAAGGTATTATGGATGTTAATTATCCAGTGTTTGATCCTGGGTCAGACAAAATGTGGATAGGCGAACTAGTGCAATTTGACCCTGACGAGTCGTATGCCAAGCATAAAATAGGTCACTTTCCAATACGAAATGTCCAACCCAGAGATATCTACCACGAAGAGCAAGAGAAAGCTCGGGTACAGCGCGTGGAAGAGCGGAAGAAACAACGGGAAGAAGAGGAAGCTGAAAGAGTCGCAGAGGAAGCCGCAGAGGAAGCCGCAGAGGAAGCCGCAGAGGAAGAAGCAGAACGACAAGCGGAGGAAGAAGCCGCAGCGGCGAAACAGGCAGAGGAAGAAGCCGCAGCGGCGAAACAGGCAGAGGAAGAAGCCGCAGCGGCCAAGCGAGCAGAGGAAGAAGCCGCGGCTGCGGAACAAAGAGCCGCGGAGCTTAAGGCAGAAGAGGAAGCTGCTGCAGAGCTGGAAGCAGAAGCAAACGCAGCGCAAGCAGAGCTAGACCAATTGCAGGCAGAGCAGGATGAATTGGAAAAACAAAGAGCGGAAGAGGCAAAGAAAGAAGCTGAATCCGAAGCACTGGACCAAAAGCTCCCCGAATCGGAACACGCCACACATGAGTATGTGGCTACGCACCGCCAGAGAACTCTACAACAAGCTAGTTCCGGCAAGAGTCGGATTCGCCAACGGGTTCTCTTCGCTCCATCTAAAGAACTACATAAAAAAAGCTGCTTGCGACGGCTTAAGTTGCCTCCATCCATCCCACCTACACCCATAATATTGCTGATTGGGGACTTAGCGTCCTTGGAAGATGATCAACAATTTTTGCAATTTCAAAACTTTAAAAATGGAATTCTTCGTGCGGCTGCATGCCACGATGCGTTGATAATCGATTCCGGCCTAGCGTCTGGCATCGCTGCGTGTGAACCCGGGGAAGCCTATGCGGATTATTGCAAAAGGGTGTGTACGTTGGGTATTACCCCTAATAAAATTGAAGACCCTTTGTCGAATTACCATACCCACCAGCTTGTTATATCTGATTTCAATGGCTGGAACGATCGACAGGAAGAATTTGTAAAACATAAGTTGGCCATGGTTCGGCGCTTAGCGGGGAATTGCCGTGTAGTTTGCGTTTTGATGAACAATGGACATACCGCATGGGCAGAAGCCTTGGAAGCAACTCGTTTTGGATGGCCACTCATTTTGGTCCAAGGATCTGGGGATTTGGCCAATGAAATTATTTATGCCAAGTTAACGGGACAGAGCTACGATTTCAACGTGCGCGAAATCGTGGGTAGCGGCAAAGCTGTAGTCTTCAACAGTGGTTGTTCGGAGGCTGAGCTGTCTACTCTGATTGAGCTTCACTTGGTTTATGACGTCCAAGGACTAAAGAACCAAGTTGCTTACATACCTGCAGAGGAAGCCGTACGATCGAACCGTTCAAAAAAATGATCTATTTACCCCAAACCATCGAATTTGTATGAAATGTCACCTGTACTCGGGGGGTGAAATAACTAGAATAGTTCTCTGTTCTATTGACTTGTTCTCTGCTTACAATACATTATCATCCCATGGCAATTACATTTCCATTACTCTCCGTCGGAACCATTCAGAGATACAGATAGGATGGTCAATGACGTAAAGTTACACAGATTTTATCTCGCCTTGCACTCTCTATCTAGACGTGTTCGATACATACTATGAACGGTACTCGTACTCGTATCGTACATCGTCT
>Ga0099797_100330_pt1 | contig 31054 bp, 29 predicted proteins | sample Uncmet_Sort48C_1_FD_89871 | JGI IMG/M metagenome (GOLD analysis project Ga0099797, IMG submission 89871) | Marine eukaryotic communities from CALCOFI LINE 67, Pacific Ocean - C012_Sort48C_1 | ecosystem: Environmental > Aquatic > Marine > Oceanic | place: Pacific Ocean: Monterey Bay | collected... | reverse complement strand
GGCCGCGTGAACCGCTTCGATCGGCCAATCCAAGGTGACGGGTTTGAGAGACTACAGCTCCCAAGACCTTCACCCGTGGATAACAGAAGCGAACAAATGCCATGGTACATAAAGCGGACAACTCCAAATGTTTTTGACATAGGTTATTTTAAAATAACATTATCAAATTTTATCTTCTTTGCTACATTCTACCGGAAATACATTGAAAGAGAATAAATTTACTTTAGAATTAAAAGCTTAATTCCTTTCAGTAAAAATAAGAAATTACAACATAGGTAGAAACTCATGTCATTAAGAATGATAACTTATAAAGAAACAAAAAAATTAGTATCATGGCTAGAAGCAATGGACGCATTACGAGCTGGGCACTTTCTCAAGGAAGCACAAGTTGGTGATACATTTCTTGGTTCAAAGAATGCAGTATTATTGAGCAGGTCTGCATACATTGAAGGATTAGGGTATGGTGTAAAAGCAATAACTGCAATTGCAGAAAACTCTAAAAGAGGATTACCAACGGTTCAAGGTGCAATGATGATATATAAACCTATTACTGGAGAATTGAGTGCTATTATTGAAAGCAAATTAATTACCGAAATAAAAACAGCAAGTGACTCAATTTTAGCTGCACAATTATTAGCAAGACCAGATAGCAAACACTTACTGATTATAGGAGCTGGTACTGTTGCAGAAAGTCTTATTTATGCATATTCAGCTGCATTTCCTGACTTAGAAAAAATTACAATTTGGGCTAGAAATACTGAAAAAGCGAAAATTTTAATAAATAAAATCAGTAATTTAGATATTACTATTGAAGTAAGCAGTGACATTCAACTAACCTCTGCCAATGCCGATATAATTAGCACAGCAACAATGGCACATGAACCTATCCTTAAAGGCGAATGGGTTAAGCCTGGTACTCATATTGATTTAATTGGAGCATTCACTTCAGATATGAGAGAAGCTGATGATTTTTTAATGTCTTCAGGTTCAATTTTTGTTGATAGCAGAGCCACAACGATTGAACACATTGGAGAATTAACGATACCTATTTCAAATGGGATAATTAGTAAAAATGACATAATAGGAGATTTCTATGATTTAATTCCTTCATCAAAAAGTGGAAGAAAATCAAACGATGAAATAACTATATTCAAGAATGGTGGTGGTGCACATTTAGATCTTATGATTGCAAAATATCTTATAGAAATTTCTAATAATAGTATTTCATAAAACTGATTGGTGCACTTCGATTATATTACCCTCAGGGTCATGAAAAAAAACTTGATGCCATTCTTTAGCAAATGTCGTTCCATAATCAGAATATGTTATATTATTACTATCAAGCATTGATAAGAATTCCTGAATATTATCAGTTTTGAATGCTATATGCCCTCTTTCTACTGGGTTTATTATTTCATTATGCTTAAAACCAATATCTAAATTGCGTTCAGCTAAATGCATTTGCATTTTTCCATCAGTTGCAAATTTTATCTTTCCGCTATAACCAGCATCTTTGGTTTCATCTGGCCGTGGAAACATTTCAATAGGAATATTATCAAGACCTAATATTTTTGTATAGAAATTATGTAACCTATCCACATCCTCTGAAACAAAATTAATGTGATGAAATTCAAGTTTCATATTTATAATCCTCATCGATTGACATAATTTATAATAATATTTCAAAAGATTGATACTTTTTAAAAATACATTATTAGATATATCTAAATATAATTTTTTAAATGATTGGATCACCTATGTAAATATACATTCTTAAGTTTTTGCATTTTTTATCAATTTTTATTGCAGGTGGTATTGGAATTGGTGGTGCAGTAGTTCAATCGGTTCATTTAAAAGCAAAACAACCCCCTACTCCACTTGTAGGACGATCAATGCAAATATTAGGAATAATGGGTCTCGGATCTTTAATTGTATTGTGGCTTATTGGTTTAGCGTTGCACGGAATAATTTATCAAGGTGCCTACCTTGGAACTGCTTTTGCAGTTAAATTGATAGGAGCTACCATACTGCTTCTTATGTCTATAATTGGCAATATTCATATATATATAAATCTTCCATGAACAAAACGTCGCCAAAAGCAAGGTTAATGAAACCAATCACCTCAATTGGTAGAATAGCACTTATTTTTGTTCTAGCTGGAGCAGTTGTAACTTTTAACAACTAACAGAAAAGATTAATTGAATATCATTATGATTATTTGGGCAAAGAATTAATAACAATTTTTGCCCAAAGTAAAATTCCTGTATTTATTAATTCATCATTAAAATCATAGTATGACGAATGTAATGGAAGATTATTAGGAGAATTTTCACCATTTCCAAGTAATAGAAAGCAACCGGGAACTTGATTGCAGAAATGTGCAAAATCTTCAGAAAAACTCATTGCTTCTCGATCAGGCAAAACATCAAGCGCTAGTTCATTTGCACTCTGTATTACGATATCTGTCGGCACTTGCGCATTAATTGTTTCAATAAACTCTGTATTGAAACTGTGATTAACTTCTATTTCATGCTCAGTAGCTATTCCCTGACACATTTTATCAATTAAATTTTCAATTAGATCTCTGTCAGCTGAATTTTTTGTTCGTACATCGCCTTTTATAACTGCCGATCCAGCAAGTATATTTCTTTGACCATCACTTATAAACTCGGTTACAGAAAGAACCGCACCTGATCCTGGTGATAACTTTCGGGAAATAATAGTTTGAAGTGACATTATTAATTCTGATCCGATTGCAATCACATCTTTGCAAACATGAGGCATTGATGAATGTCCGCCAATTCCGTTTAATTCAATTTCAAACAAACTTTCACTAGAACAAATTTGCCCTACACGAGTTGAAACCTCTCCTAAAGGTGAACCAGATAAATTATGAAATGCATATATCTCAGATATAGAAAACTTTTCAAACAACCCTTCCTCAATCATTGCCTGAGCTCCCAAGCCATGCTCTTCATTAGGTTGGAAAATGAAAACAATTCTTCCATCAAAATTTCTGTCCAATGATAACTTCTGCGCAGCACCCATTAGCATTGCCATATGGCCATCATGCCCACATGCATGCATTATGCCTACAGAATTGGACACATAATCATGTATAGATTTCTCCTTTATAGGTAATGCATCCATATCAGCTCTCAACGCAATGTTTTTATTGCCTTTTCCAACTTTTAGAACTCCTACAACACCAACACCTTGATGAACTTCAAGGCCAATTTTTGTAAGGAATTTAACTATTTTTTTCTTAGTATTATCTTCACAAAAGCCTAACTCAGGATTTTTATGAAGATCATGTCTAATTTTTACAAACGTATTAACATCAAAATTCATATGCATGCCTTAGCTAAAAAAATCATTAATAAATAAATGATCTTTAAGCTAAATATGCAAGGGAAATTAATGAAAGCATTGAAGTCCAGACTATAACTGGAGCAATCTTATCTGTATTTACTTTGTGAAGCATGGCCAGAGCAAAAGCCATAGCACCAGATGGCCCAGCTGAATTCAAAATTGTTAAATTGTTCCAAATTTCTGGCCGAGCACCTATTTTTAAAATTGCCCACACTACAAATGGTAGTAATAGAAGCTTTATAATCACAACAAAAGAAACTGATTTTGTTGGAATAATAGAGTGGAAAGACAGAATTACTCCAAGTGCTAAGAGTGTCAAAGGAGCTGCAGCTGCTCCAGAAAACTTCATTGCAAGAGCAACCGGTTCTGGAGTGGAAAAATTAAATAAATTTGCGAACACTCCTAAGCATATAGCTATTAACACTGGATTTTTAACAAGTTTAAGTAAAATTGGTTTAATTTTTGAGTTTCTATTACTTAAAAATTCAGTTGAAATAATAAAGAACGCAAACATTATTGAAGCATCCCAAATCACAAGTGCAGTAATGGGATAATTATTATCAACACCATAAATCAGCTCTGAAATAGGCCATATGTATAATAAACCATTTACAAATATTGTGCACATGGCAAGTAACCAAGATTCTATGATATCTAATTTTAACACATATAAACATAGTAAGAATGTAATTAAGAACACTACAATTTGGCATAATCCATATAGGAAAATTGCATCAAAAAAAATAAATCAATGTTAGCATTGCTAATTAATGGATAAATTAGAGCCGGTTGTAAAATCAAGGTCAACTATAAGTTGAAAAGAGATATTTATTTTTAAATAGACACATTCATAATTTTACATGTAAGTTAAATTTAAATCATAGTTAATTGACATGTACATAAGGAGCAAAATGAAAAAATCTCTATTTATAAAACGGCGTAATTTTATTATTGGATCATCAGCTTTAGTTTCAGCAACAGCTTCTCAAGCATCAGCACCACTTCTTGGACCCTCAATTAGTAACTTTAGGCGCTTTCAGTTAGGGAACTTTGAAATAACTACAATACTTTCCGGTACTCGAACTATAAATAACGATCCACAAGGAATATTTGGATTAAATGTCTCAAAAGAGCTTTTTTCAGAAGTTTCAAAAAATAATAATATTCCAGATGACCGCTTTCAAATGTTTTACACTCCAACTGTTGTAAACACAGGTAATGAATTAATATTGTTTGACACTGGTCAAAATTCTGAAGGCACAGAAACTGCGTTGATATCTGCTGGCTACTACCCAGATCAAATCGATAAGGTTGTACTCACACATTTCCACGGTGACCATATTGGTGGCCTAAGGAATTCAAAAGGTAGGACATTTAAAAACGCTTCTTATTATTGTGGTGAATTAGAATATGAAGAATGGGATTTTTCTGGAAATGATACATTCGAACAAATGGTCCGCCCACTTGAAGACGAAATAAGCATGATAAATCCTGGAGATGACGTAGTAAGTGGCGTAACAGCTATGGCTGCTTATGGACATACGCCTGGGCACCTAGCATTTATAATAGAAAGTAATGGAAAACAGCTATTATTAGGTGGGGATTTTGCCAATCACTATGTTTGGTCACTTGCTTATCCAGATTGGGAATTAAGATTTGACAGAGATAGAGAAATGGCGGCTAAAACGCGGCGAAAAATATTAAGTATGCTTGCTTATGAAAAAATGCCTTTCATAGGATATCATATGCCTTGGCCAGGTCTTGGTTATGTTGATACACATAATGATGGATATCATTATAACGCAGCAAGTTACCAAATGATGTTATAAATTCACTTTGATTATAAAGTCTCAAATAAATGAATTTATTAGCCAATCATGAAACTGTTTTGCTAATAGATTTTTATCATTGAAACGTAAATAATATCCTTCGTTACAAGATAAAACCGTTTTGTCAGCCATAACAAGCTTGCCTGATCTGATCGCGTCTTGGGCTAGGATATTACTTACTAATGCTATCCCATTCCCACTTATAGCCAGATTCATTGCCGCACCATATGAATCAACAAAAATTTTGGGCAAAGGGTTTCCACCAAAACTTTCAGCCCATAATTTCCATCCATCTGATGTTCCTACCGACTCAATGAGTGTAGAACTCTTTATAGTACCTGAAAATTTAGGGGATTTAAGTGCAACCAACCCACTTGGCTCTAATCTAGTAGCATTACGTCCAAATTGTTTTTGCGAACCAAATGGTATTTCAACATCAGCTCTTACTGTATGAAAATCATCCGGCCAGATCGTACTTAAAAATCTTATATTTATTTCAGGGTTTTTATTAGTGAACTCTTTGAGGCGTGGTGAAATCAACCATTGTGCAACACTCACGGATGCAGCCACAGTAAGAACGTTTTTAGATGGAACAGTATCAAAATTGCGAGCTGCAACTGTTAATGTCTCCAGCGCAGAACTAACTTGGGGTAATAGTTTACGCCCATCATCAGTAAGCGATAAGCCACGCGCTCTTCTTATAAAAAGGGCAACTCCAAGAGATGTTTCTAATGACTTAACATGTTGGCTAACAGCTGACTGCGTCATCCCAATTTCTTCAGCTGCAGCTGTAAAACTCAAACGTCTAGCCGCAGACTCAAAGGCTCGAAACCAAGCTAAGGGTGGTAATGCTTTAACCATGACTAAGCTATCCATTAGTTTTACTAATACATAAGCCTACAAATCAATTGTTTGTCAATTAACATCAAATTAGTAAATAGTAGGTATTGTTAAATTAGGAATATCAAATGCACCCAGAGATTAGAAAAATTGTAACATATGATGAAGAGATTCTAATTGAGGGTTTTCGCAAATCAGAAAAACCTTGGAGATTATTTGCTGTAGCAGCTGTAATAAAAAATCCGTGGACAGGTAAATTTGTAGAAGATTTAAAGCCAGAGATCCAAGCTTATGGTCCAATCCTTGGGGAAATGATGACTAAAAGAATGCTCAAGTTAGCAGGTTCTGGCGATGCAATTGAAGCATATGGAAAAGCAGCAGTGGTTGGGTTGAATGGTGAAATAGAACATGCCTCAGCTCTCATTCATACACTAAGATTTGGTAATTTTTATCGCGAAGCAGTTGGAGCGAAATCATATCTTGCTTTTACGAATACAAGAGCGGGTGCCAATACCCCTATTTTGGTGCCCCTCATGGATAAAAACGACGCTGGCAGACGCTCACACTACCTTACAATACAGTTTGCTATATCTGATGCACCCAGAGATGATGAAATAGTCATAGTACTTGGCGCAGCCATGAGTGGTCGTCCACATCATCGAATTGGGGATAGATATCAAGATTTGAAGGATTTAGGTCATGACCTGGACAACCCAGCCTCGGTCTAAATTTGGACAACTTAATGCAATAGTTTCAGGAACTGGGAAACAACTAGTTCTTATCCATGGTGTAGGTTTGCGCGCTGAGGCATGGTCTGAACAAACATCTAAACTTAGTAAGCTTCATAAAACTGTTGCGATTGATATTCCAGGCCATGGCGAATGCTCTATTTCTACAGATGATTTTAGCCTAAAAGATTATGCAGAATTAATATCTGCAGCCATTACAACTCCATCAATAATCGTCGGTCATTCCTTTGGTGCAATGATTGCTTTAGAGTTAGCATTCCGCCATTCAAGAAAAGTAAAATCAGTAATTGCATTGAATGCCATTTTCAAAAGAGATGAAATAGCAAAAAAAGCAGTGAAAAATAGATTTAATACTTTATCTAAACAATCGAATTCAGATCCCTCAAGTACTCTCAATCGATGGTTCATGCCAGAAGAGAAAAAGGCGCGTAAGGTTTGTAAGGATTGGTTAAGTTCAACTGATCCTAGGGGGTATTATAACGCTTATAAAGTATTTTCGAGTGAAGATGGGCCAAATGAAAATGATTTAAACAAATTACATTGCCCATCATTATTTATAACTGGGTCAAGAGAACCTAATTCCACTCCAGAAATGACAAAAAATATGTCTAAGCTCACTCATACTGGAAAAATGGAGATATTTGATAATGCTGCGCATATGCTTCCTATGACACATGCAAAGCACCTTAATAAAACCTTAAAAAAATTCATAATGGATAATGCTTGATGGATAAAATAGATCCCATTTTACTTAGAGATGCATTTGGTAAGTTTATGACTGGCGTGACAGTTGTAACAGCCGTCAGAAGTGATGGAAAATATGTTGGCTTCACAGCAAACTCTTTTACGTCGGTATCTTTAGATCCACCAATGCTTCTTGTTTGTCCTGGTAAATTCTTATCAAGCTACAAAACATTTTCAAAGTGCAGCCACTTTTCAGTAAATATACTTTCTGAAGGCCAAGAAAAAATATCAAATATTTTTGCAACGTCAGATGATGACAGATTTACAAAAGTACCACATAAACTTGATTTAAACGGAGTGCCGACAATAGATGGCGCCACTGTGCAATTTTCTTGTACAGTGGATAATATTATTCCGACAGGAGATCATTGTGTATTGATCGGACAAGTTGATGACTTAAAATTATCAAATGAACCTGGTCTTGGATATGTTGGAGGCCAATATTTTAGTTTAGGATTAGAGCGAGCAGCATTTAAGGACACTAGAAGCAATGCTATTTGTGGAGCAATTATCGAAGATAAAGATAACATAATCTTAGTGAAAACACCCGATGGCCTTCAGCCGCCTCAATGCAAAGCAATAGACAGAAGCAATCAGATAAAAGATTTAAATGATACAATAATTAATTACGGTATTTCAGCAAAGTTGGGGCAAGCCTATTCAGTTTTTGAAGGAATTAAATCTAGAGAACATAGCACCTATTTCTTGGCAACTGGAAATATCAAAGACACTTCATCAGATGTTATCTCAATCCCAATATCTCAATTAAATCAACAAAAATTTACGTCGCCAGCTATATCAAGAATGATGTCTCGATTTGCATTAGAAGCACAATCAAGAAATTTTTCTCTATACTTAGGCGATGTAGAAAAAGGTGCTATTCACGGCATTCAAGAAAGGAAATAAAATGGATTTTTCTCTTTTTGCACACATGGAAAGAATTACACCTGAACAAGATCATTGTGATTTACGCGAAGAACTTATTGAATTGGCAAAAATCGCTGATCAAGGTGGGATGAGATCTCTTTGGACAGGTGAACACCACGGTATGGAGTTCACAATAGCACCAAATCCCTTTATCAGTTTGGTTGACTTAAGTTATAATACAAAAAATTTACGCTTAGGCACAGGAACTATTATAGCACCATTTTGGCATCCAATAAAACTAGCCGGAGAAGCTGCTGCTACTGATTTAATAACCGGTGGAAGAATAGAATTAGGTATAGCCAGAGGTGCATATTCTTATGAATATGAACGACTAGTACCAGGCATGGATGCGTGGGAAGCAGGTCAAAAAATGAGAGAAAGTATACCACTATTACGCAAATTATGGGAAGGTGATTGTGAACATAATGGAGAATATTATAATTTTCCAAAAACTTCTACTGCACCAAAACCACTTCAGAAAAACGGGCCGCCAATTTGGATAGCTGCAAGAGATATTAGTAGTCATAAGTTTGGAGTTGAAAATGGATTTAATATCCAAGTTACCCCACTCTGGATGGGTTTAGAAGAAATAGAGGACCTTATGCGGAAATTTAATGAAGCCTGTGCAAGTTATAATGGTAAAAAGCCAAAAATAATGTTGTTACACCATACTTATGTGGGCTTAGATCAAGATGATGTAGATGAAGCAGCTAAAGAGCTTTCAAAATTTTATTGTTATTTTGGCGCATGGTTTCAAAATAAAAGACCAGTACAACAAGGGCAGATTAAAGCTTTATCAAAGGAAGAATTGGCGGCAAATAAATTAATGTCACCAGAGAATATGCAACGTGATTTGACAATAGGAACATCTAAGTCAGTAATTGAACAAATTAAAAGATATGAGAAACTTGGATACGATGAATATGCATTTTGGATAGATAGTGGAATGAGCTTTAAAAGAAAGAAAGAGTCTTTAGAACGGTTTATAAATGAAGTCATGCCGGCATTTAATTAAGGATTAACATGGAAAACAAACCACATTATCAACTATATATAGATGGCGATTGGGTTAGTGGAAGCACTCAACAATCGATGGATTCAGAAAATCCTGCAACTGGAGAAATTTGGGCAACTTTTGATTGTGCTTCAAAAAGCGATGTTAACCGCGCAGTAAGCGCAGCACGTAGAGCTTTAAGTGATACGTCTTGGCGCGATATTTCACAAACACAGCGTGGAAAACTACTTCATAAATTAGCAGATCTAATCGAGGGGAATGCAGAACTTATTGGGCAAGTTGAAACTAATGACAGTGGGAAACTTTTAGCTGAAACATCAACCCAAACGAGTTATGTAGCTGATTATTATCGTTATTATGCAGGGTTAGCAGATAAAATTGAAGGATCGGTTTTACCAATCGACAAACCAAATATGCACGTTTTTACTCGGCGTGAACCAATTGGCGTTGTTGTAGCAGTTGTTCCATGGAATGCTCAAATGTTTTTAACTGCAACAAAACTTGGACCAGCATTAGCAGCAGGTTGTACTGTTATCCTTAAAGCGTCAGAAATTGCACCTGCGCCAATGTTTGAATTCGCAAAATTAATACAGCAAGCTGGTTTTCCACCTGGTGTAATATCAGTTATTACTGGTGATGCTGAAAATTGCTCAATTCCATTAACAAGCCACCCAGAAATTGATCGTATAGCTTTTACAGGAGGGCCAGATACTGCTCGACATATAATTAAAAACTCTTCAGAGAACTTTGCCGTCACTTCTTTAGAATTAGGTGGAAAATCTCCAATTATTGTATTTGATGATGCAAACTTAGAAAGCGCAGCAAACGGATTAATTGCTGGTAATTTTGGCGCTTCTGGACAGAGTTGTGTCGCTGGGTCTCGCGGACTAATACATAAAAATATTTTCAATGATTTAATCAAAATAATCATTGCAAAGTCAAAAAACATTAAAGTTGGAAATCCATTAGATGCAGAAACTAATATTGGGCCTCTTTGCACTAAAGCTCAGATAAATAATATTTCTAAAACCCTGGCTGTATCTAAATCTCAAGGTGCGAAAATTCATTTTGGTGGGAGCCCATTAAAAAGAGCAGGCAACTATATGGAGCCAACCTTGGTTGAATGTACAAATGCAAATACAGAAACACTAAAAGTGGAAATGTTTGGTCCTATAATGTCGCTTTTACCTTTTGAATCTGAAGAAGAAGCAATTGCACTAGCAAATGACTCAAAGTTTGGATTAGGATCTGGAATATTTACAGAAAATATAGCACGTGCACATCGCGTATCTTCAAAAATTAAAGCAGGAATATGCTGGATAAATACATATCGAGCTATTTCACCAATTGCACCATTTGGCGGATACAATCAATCTGGTTACGGCCGTGAAGCAGGGGTGGATTCAATCTACGATTACACACGGACTAAAACTACATGGATAAATACATCGGATCAACCAATGCAAAACCCTTTTATAATGAGATAATTGGCACCAAGAAATAATATTAATTGGTGCCTGCAATTATTTAAGTTGATACATGACTGACATTTTTGTCCGGAGAATATATGTCCAGAATATTCCAGTGGCCAGTTGTTGGGGTAGGATTGTTTATCATTGCTACATCAATAACTGTTGGTTTATTAGATGCAATAGCGCCTCTTAATGATGGCAATAATTCAGATGCACTATTAATTTTTATACCTACTGCACCATATGCCTCTGCGATTTTAGAATAATCTGGCCCATTTTCTGGTTCTTCAGAAGTTCCTGGGAAGGTAGTGCCATAGGTAATGCCATAATGTGCTTTTTGCAAACCAGCGATTGTTCCAAAGGCATTATTATTCATTATCAACCAAATTATTCCCAGATTTAATTCAACTGCTGTTGCAAGCATTGCAGGATTTTGTCCAAATCCACCATCACCGACCAAGCTAAGCACCACTTTATCCGGGCTTGCTAGCTTTGCCCCTATTGCTGCTGGAGGCCCGAACCCCATTGTAGCAAAACCTCCAGGAGTTAAAATAGAACCTGGGGTTAGTATGTTAAACTGCTGGCCAACACCATTTTTATTCCATCCAACATCAGTTGTAATAATAGCATCATCAGGTAATGCATTTCTTGTGTCAGCAAGGATCCTTTCGGGCATCATTGGAAATAAATTTGAGGTAGCCATTTTAGTATTTTTTTCAATAAATGCATTTTTAAATTTTGCAATTTTTTCACGTAACTTTGGCCTATCAAAACCTTCAGGGTATAGTTCTTTTGCTACACGCAACAAAACACACAATGCAGACTTTGCATCAGCTATTACACCAATATCTGTTGGATAATTCCTGCCTATTTCTGATGGTTCTATATCTATATGAATAACTTTTGAGCCAGGAATATTAAATGTATATCCAGGGTACCAACTTGAACAATCAGCTTCTTTGAAGCGAGTACCAATAGCTAGAATATAATCCGCATTTAAACATGCATCATTTGTTAATTTTGTGCCCCAAAATCCTGTCATGCCAAGAAGATATGGATGTTCATCACTAATTGCGCCTTTACCCATCAAAGAATGTGCTACAGGCAAACCCATATAATCTATAAATTCTCGAAGTTCATCAGAAGCGCCTGATAACAAAATACCTCCACCCACATAACTAACCGGATTTTTAGAATTTGCTAATTTAGTTATAATGTCACGCGCAGTATGATCATCAATAGATGGTTTTATTATTGATCGCATATTATCAAGAATACGATCAAATGTGTCTGATGATATAACTTCACTAAAAATATCCATAGGCACATTAACTAAAACTGGTCCAGGTTGGCCACTTTCAGATAAATGAAATGCCTTTTCTAAGATCTCAGCTATAAGATCTGCCCTATCAACTCTCCATGCGCGCTTCACAAAAGGTTTATATATTTCATATTGTGATGCATCAGAATGCAAGTTCACTTCTTGATGTGGATGTTTGCCATAGTAATGGGTAGGAATATCACCAGCAATGACTACCATTGGGATACAATCTAATGCAGCATTTGCAACTCCTGTTGCACAATTAGTGAGGCCTGGTGATAAATGAGAGAGTACAACTGAAGCTTTTCCAGTAACTCGCGCATAAGCGTCTGCCGCATGGCTTGCAATTTGTTCGTGCCTAACTGTTATGAAATCAATAGGGCTTTTCGACAATGCTGCTAAGACAGCTATATTTGTATGACCACATAGCCCAAAAACATGTTTAACTTCTCGTCGCTGGAGAAAGTCTATAAGATGTTCAGCTACTGTTTTTATATTATCACTCATTATGCAACCTCATTTCCATAAAATTCTCCAAATAAGTCTTGTTCTGATGGTTTATCCTCTGTGATTGGACGACTTACCCAAGTATAATTCATCATATGTTTCATTGTTACATTTTCATTCGTAATATTACCGCCCCATATTCCGCAACCAAGGCTTGATGTCATTGGCATCCCATTCGTGTAAGACCCAGCATTTGATTTAGATTGGGGCTGCCTAACCATCATTCTACTGACAGGGGCTACACGAGCTAAGGCATCAATATTATCATCATCGTGGCTATATATGCCACACGAGTGTCCTTTTCCTGCGGTATTATAAATCTTTTTTACTATTTTTAGAGCATCATCAAAATTTTCAAACCAATAAAGTGCCATCAGAGTAGTAAGTTTTTCTTTACTAAATTTATGCTCTGGGCCAATTTTTCCATGATTTTCAACCATTAGGAATTTTCTATCATCTGGTATATTAAAACCAGCGGCATTAGCAATTTGTTGAGGCGGACAGGCTATGGTCGAGAATGTACGATTTTCATTTTCATCCCACATTGCAGCTTCTAATTTTTTTTTCTCATCTTCATTACAAAGATAACCACCCTCTAATTGCAAAGCGCTTAACATCTCTTTATAAATTCTTTGTTGAATAATTATATTTCCATCTGCAGAACAACCAGAGCCAAAATCACTCGTCTTAGACATTCGAGTATTCTTTGCAGCAATTTCAATATCAGCAGTTTCATCTATAACAATAGATGAATTTCCAGCACCTACTCCATACGCGGGCCTACCAGATGAATAAGCAGCCTTAACCATTGGCTTACCTCCAGTAGCAAGTGTTAGATCACATATCTGCATTAAATATTGAGTCAAAGGTATCGAAGGCTTTTGAATTGATTGGAATAAATCTTCAGGCGCACCAACAGCTCTGCATGCACTTCTCATTGCTTCAACCATTTTAAATGTTGTTACTGCAGTTCGTGGATGTGGCGAAAAAATTGTCGCATTACGAGTTTTTGCAGAATAAATACCAGTAACAGGTGGAGTTAAAGCGGGGTTTGTCATTGGAATTAGTGAAGCGATTACTCCAGCCGGTTTCGCATATTTAACTAAACCTTTTTCTTCATCAACCTCAACAATTCCAGTAGAAGGTTGTCTTAGTGCATCTCTTAAGGCGCCGTGTATCTTAAAACGTTTAGCTGGTCGCCCCAAGCGATCCCCTATCCCACTTTCATCAACACCCATTTGGGCAAGCTTTGTAAATGTTTTCTCATTACTCGAAAACCATCCAATAGCTTGCGCTAATCTATCTAATTCTTGCTGCGAATAATTCTCAATCAACGCCATAGCTTTACGCGCACGATTTAGCAAATCGAGCGCATGCTCACGCTCTTGATTAGTAAGCTCTTTGGTCATGAAATATACTTTTCCCTTTAATATTATTAATATGGTGAGTACGCCTTTGGGATTTCACATGTCCAAAAGTACGCTTAGCATGTTGTAAACATCGTCGAGCATGTTCTTCATATCCAAGTTCATTAATTCTAGATTGATTTGGTAGCTCTATTGAGTAATCCACAGGAGGCATTCGTTCAATTATCCCCTTAAAATCAATACAACCTTCACTTGGATATAATCGCGCATCTCTTGCGAGCTGAATCATTCCCTGTTTAGTATCTGCGATACCCGGTAATGCATCAGATATATGTAGAAAATTTAAAAACTCGCCAGGTACGTGAAGTAATTCAGCCAAATCTACACGACTTAAATGAAGGTATAATGTATCAACTAAGATACCACCGTTGGGCTGTTTTGCTGCACGAACTATATCCAATGCTTCATCTAAAGTTCTCAAACGAGAAAAAGATGGAAATTCTAGATCAACACTAAGGCCATATTGATAAGCAATTTCACAAGTCTCCAAAAAACAATCTAAAATGAAGTTTCTATCAGTACGATCTGTTGTCCATGCACTCATTATCATACGCTTTGCGCCTAATTCACCACCAAGCTCTAAGGCTCTTTCAAAGTTACGTGGATCACAATCTTCGGTAATACGTGCTAATTCTATATCTAAGACTTTAATGCCTGTAGTTTTTAGAGCAATCTTTGTAGCTGCTATCATTTGATTATCAATTGGAGATTGCTTGAATTCTCCAGGGACATTCATAGGTATAAATCGAGGGCTTACTGCATCATAACCAGCGCGGTCGGCAATATATATCAATTCCGGTGTAGTAGCATTTATCAATGTTAAATGTGCCAAAGAGTACAATGGATCATGAGCAACTTCAGTCATTATGAATCACCTAAATATATCTTATATTAGTTATAACATAATATTTATTATAAAATCTATGATATTATTATATTTATCATATATATTTTAACTATTCTTAGATATATATTTTGGTAAAAACCTTGTTGGCATCGGGCCCTTATTTCTTCCACCTTGTTCGATTTGCTCCCAAGCATGCGATAGGATTCCAACACTTCTCGACAAACAAAAAAGCCCTCGAGATAAGGGAGCAGGGAATTCTAATTCACAAAATATAACAGCTGTTGCGCCGTCTATATTCATAGCAATATCTTTTTTAATGCTTAAATGAGATTGGATAGCTTCAGCAATATCTGCGTATTTTCCAGATACAATATTATCTTTTGCAGCTAAACGTACTAATTCCATTAGGCGTGGAGCTCTAGGGTCAATTGGTTTGTGAAATCTATGGCCGTATCCACTAATAATTTTACCATTCACACTTTTCCATTCACGCAACCCGTCTTCAATAGCAGTGTCAAATTTTGCACCATTATCAATTCTTGATGATATCTCATAAAATAGTTCCGAACATTGCTCTCCGGCGCCACCATGAATGTCCCCTAACATATTGATCCCTGTAGCCATTGCGTTGTTAATCCCGACCCCACATGTTGCAGCCATTCTAGCTGCAGCTATAGAAGGTGCTTGAGGCCCATGGTCAACTCCAGCTACTAATGCAGCCTCAAATAATGAAGCCTCTTCATTTGTAGGCAATCCACCTCTTACCATCATCCAAATCATCTGTGGAAATGATACATTTCCTATCAAATTTTCAATTTCATTTCCTCTAAAAGAAATTTTTCCTGGAGACATATCAATTATTGATGTGCTCCACCAATTTCGTATTTCATCAGCATCGTTTACCATGGTATGTTTCCCTTTTTAAGCTTGCTGCAATATAGTTTGAGAAGATAATCGAACAGATGCATTACGTGCACCATATCCAGAATAGCCATTTTTTCTTTGTACTATTTCAAAAAAGAAACCATCAAATAAATTTTTACTATAAATTTGAAAATATTCGCTGTTTCCATCTTGGTCATACAAAATATTTTGTTTTTTTAATTGAGCTATGAATGTATCATTTAGGTTAAATTTGTTTTTTGTTTCTTCATAGTAACCAGGTGGAATAGCTAAGCTTTTAAAGCCATTTATTCTCAATGAATTTGCACTTTCAAAAATATCATCAGAAGCAAAAGCTATATGTTGGACACCTGCTCCAAATTTATCTTCAACAAATAACCCAGCAAATGTATTTAAATCTTCTGATGCATTTAGATTTAAACGCACTTCACCTTCAGGACTTTCAATAGCTTGGCTTAAAATAATCCCAGAAGGGTCATTAACATTTACTATTGAAGATTTATCCATTTCGAAAGTTGAAATATAATACAGTAACCAATCTTGCATTTCATCAAATTTCATGGTTTGTGCGATATGGTCGATACGTCGCAAACCAATAGGTTGTATAGCATCAACATCATTTGTCCTGTCAAATTCGATGTCCCATACCCTATGCAAATCAGAGTTTTCATCGATAAAATGCACAATACTACCACCTACCCCTCGAACAGCCGGAATATTTAATTCGCCTAAGCCCACATTTTGAATAAATGATTTTGACCCGAGAGATTTTGCTCTGGAAACCGTTTCATCTGCATTTTGCACTCGAAGTCCCATGTCACAAACAATAGCTCCATGTGCTTCAAATGCGTCACGAGCATACCCATATTTCTCTTTGTTTACGACAATATTGATTGCACCCTGCCGCCAAAGAACAACGTCTTTACTAAGATGTATTCGCTCTTTACGAAATGACATGCTTAATAACATTTTTGTTAATTCATTTGATGCATTTTCATCTACTGCAAATTCTATAAATTCAATGCCAGTCGCTCGAACCCTGGAAGGAATTAATGGTATGTCAAACTTTGCTGATGGTTCTGAAATTGAAACATCATTCAAAATATTCAACAAGGATCTATATGCACTTGCCGTACTTGGACAGTTTTTTTCTTTTATAGAAATGCACCAAGTACCATCATACCCAAATCGACTTAATATTTTTATAAAAGCTTCCAAATTTAGTTCGCCAAGCTTTGGTAACAAATGTCCATTTACTCCATCAGCAAGTTGGATATAGAATAATTTTGAAATCTTTAAATCACGTAATCTTGCGGGTCGTGATCCATCTCCCAAAACATTTGCACTATTTAAAGCAACACCAAGATTTGGATGATTGATTTTATGTATATACTGAATTGTTGCAAACTCACATTCACGAGTTGGAAGTAAAGCAACCTTCAAATCACCAATCAAATCAAGATCTGGTATAACTATTTGTTTAGGGTCAGATATATTTAAAATTAGAATAGGTGAATTTATAGAAATTGAAAATTTTGCTGCTACTAGAATATCTTTTTTTGAATATACTTTATTTTGAAAATTAAATGCTGCTATTCTTAAATTTGCACCTGCAATTATGCCCAAAATTTCTTCAGTTTTATTTTGAAATTGTAATATATCAAAACTACAAATTTCAACAAAATTGAAATTGGACTCTGAAATTAATTTCAATTTTTCTTCAAAATTACCTTTAACAGTATTACTAGATATACAGAGCACAAGACTAGCCTTGATAACCAAATACTCTAGGTAACCAAAGTACTAAATCTGGAACTAACAACATGATTAAAAGTGCAGCTATTAAAATTACCAGAAATGCCCAAATTTCTGATATAATCTCTCTTAAAGGAATATCTGTAACTGCATTTATTACAAATAATAGTATACCATAAGGTGGGGTTATTAGTCCAATCATTGAGTTTACCACAACAAGAACACCAAAATGTACTAGATCAATACCTAAAACTTCACATGTTGGTATAAAAAGTGGAACTATTACTAATATAATTGTTGTTGCATCCAGAATGCAGCCTAACGCTAAGATCAATAAATTCACAACAATTAAAAATACAATTGGGTTTACATCAGTACCTTCTAAAAGCATCGCAATAGATTGTGGTATTTGCTCAGATATAACTATGAAGTTTAATATAAAAGCACCGCCAATAACAATGCCGACAGATGCAGATGAACGTGCACTTTCTACAAAAACATTGAACAGTGTCTTAAATGATAAGGCTTTATAAAACAGTCCAGCAAGCAATAATGCATAAAATGCGGCCATTGCTGCAGCTTCAGTTGGTGTCGTCACACCACCATAAATACCATATAATAATATTACAGGCATTAGTAGTGCTGGGAAAGCATTTGCTGTTTTTCTTGGAAGCTCTCTTAAAGGAATTGGATCTTCCATTGCAAAGCCTCGTTTGCCCGCCATGTAATAATTCATAATCATTAGGACAAGACCCATAATTAATCCAGGTAGAATACCCGCTAAAAAGAGTGAACCAATTGATGCTTTTGAAACTAAAGCATATAAAACCATTGGAATAGATGGTGGAATTATAGGCCCAATTGTTGCTGATGCAGCAGTAATAGCTGCTGCATAGCCGCGCGTATACCTGTTATCTTTAGTCATCATTTCAATGATTATTTTTCCAATTCCAGCGGCATCTGCAACAGCTGAGCCAGACATTCCAGAAAAAATTAAAGAAGCCACAACATTTACATGCCCAAGCCCACCTTTGAAACGTCCTACTGCAGCTACGCAAAAATTTAATAATCTATCAGTTATAGTTCCAGCATTCATAATATTTGCTGCAACAATAAATAATGGCACTGCAATGAGGATAGTACTCAAATAAAACCCTTGTAAAATTTTCTCACCAGCTAAAGCAACGTCAAGACCTGAAAACCCAAGGTATACTACAGAAGCCAACATTATTGAGTAGCCAATTGGAGTTCCTATTCCAGCCAATAGGAATAGTGTCACCAAACATGAGGCAAGTTCAAAACTCACGGTACATTCCTCTTTTCCGAACTTTGCTCTTCAAGAGTAATTTCTAGTTCTGTTTTTGGAGGTCCATTTTTAAAAATATTTCTAATCATCCAAGCGTATCTTGCGCCCACAGCAATCATAAAAATTGCATATATAAAAAAAACATCTCTCATAGGAATTTTTGCACCTGTAAAAGGATTTTTTACAGTTGAAGTTTTACGTATTTTCATCCAATCGATATAATCCCATGTGGGTAAGTAAATATAAATCATTCCAATTACTATTGAAAATGCACTTATAATTGCCATAATCTTTCTAATTCTTAATGGCATAGCTAAGTAAAGAATATCAAACTTCACATGATCTGACTCTCTTACAACAAAAGCACAAGAAAAGAATATCAACCAAACCCACAAAATTCCGATGAGCTCCAGTGTCCAACCAGCTGGAGTAAAAAAATATCTTAATAATATTTGTAAAAGAAAGGTTAAAAAAATTGCTGCCAGTAAACCGCCAGCAATTGCTTTTGTAACTTGAGAGAACCCTTTAATGAGTTTACGCATTTAATGTTCTCCCAAAATTTTATTGGATTATTTACCCAATGCGTTTACTTTCTCAAGAACTCCTACAGGCCATGTTGCAGCAAATTCACTATCTAAGTACATTGACTGCACTTGATTGCGGAAAGCAGCTGTATCTGGCTCATAAACTTCCATTCCCTGCTCTTCTAAAAATGCAACTAAACTACCTTCTAACTCTAGTTGAATCTTACGACCTGATGCAGCGGCAGCATCAGCAGCAGCTTGAACCGCAACTTGTTGCTCTGCTGTCATTGAGTTGAATGTTTCTGCACTCATAGCGATGTAGTTTAAGTCAACTAGGTGAGATGTCAAAACAATTTGATTAGTTACTTCATAGAATTTTTTATCTACAACAGTAGGTAATGGATTATCTTGTCCATCTACTGCACCTGTTGAAAGTGCTGTGTATACTTCAGAAAATGCCATAGGAGTAGGTGCTGCACCAAGTGCTTTACCTAAAAACTGCCATGCATCTGTACCAGGCATACGTAAATTAACACCAGCTAAATCTGAAGGCTTATTTACTGTAAGCTCATCTTTTGTCTGTCTCAAGTTTACTTGACGTCTACCCAAATACATTACTGATAAAAGTTTAACACCTAGTTCATTTTCAACTTTTGCTTTAAACGGGTCCATTAGAGGGTCATTAAAAACTGCTACTTGGTGATCAGCATCTTGGTGAACATATCCAGCTGTAAAAATTGAGAATTCTGGGAAGAATTGTGCTAATTCTTGAGCGGATGTTATAGACATTTCTAAATTACCACGGCTTATAGCATCAAGTTCTGTTCCCTGAGCAAAAATTGTACTATTATAGCTTGGTTCAAAGCTTGCAAAGGTTCCAACCAATGGAGCAAATACATTTGCCATTGCTATAGATCTTTGATCTGTTTCAGTTCCTGATGTTGCCATACGTAATTGAACTTTAGAATGCCCATCAGCCAAAGCTGGCATACCAGTTGATACGCTTGCAGCCATTAAAGCCGCTACAGCAATACGACGTGTATAGTTAACTTTCATTTTTGTCCTCCCAGACTGTTAAACTGCCTCAATAGCAGTGTTTCTATTTAAGCTATATCATAGCTTTATTAAAATACAATATATTTTGTAAAATATATGATATTATTGCGCTGCAACTCCATTTGTTGAAATTTTTGAAGGATTAACAACTTCAATTAAACTTTGTGTTTGAGCAGCTTTTTGAATTGCTTCGATTACTAAAAGAGTTTTTAAACCATCAAGACCAGTAACTAATGCAGCTGTCTCACCACGTATTACATCAGCAAAATTAGTTATTTGATTAATTAATGGATCTGAAGCATCTCTAGGTGTAATTGTTCCAGAAATTGGGTTCCACCAATTTCTTTCTCCTTTGTGTGACCAAACTTTTAAATCTGGAACTGACAGAGAACCTTCTGAACCACCTATCATATAACAAGACTCAGAAGTCATTGGATATATTGGATATTCTCGAGAAGTTAATTCCCAACTCCATGGTGACACAATACTATCAGACACAGTAACAGTTCCAATAACTCCATTTTCAAACTTTAAAACTGCAGCAGCTAAATCTTCGTTATCAAAGCCTCTAATTGAAGGCGCCATTTGAGCTTGAACAGAGATGATTTCTCCACAAAAATATCTCATAAGGTCAATATCATGCACTAAATTAACTGAAATAGGACCTGCACCTTTTTGCGTTCTCCATGGCGCAATATCAAAATATTCATCTGGCTTATAAAACCAACATGTTGCTTGTAGAGCTCTAATATTACCAATTTCCCCACTAACTATTAATTCCTTTGCCTTTTGGATTAATGGATTATGCCGTCTGTGGTGCCCCACAAGCAATGGGACTGATGCATGCTCTGCTGCATCAGTTAAAATTTTTGCTTGAATAGCAGACGTGGTTAATGGTTTTTCAACTAATACAGGGCAAGATTTTTCAATACATTCCAAACCTTGAGATACATGTAATGGTGTTGGAGTAGACAATATTACTCCATCAGGAGATATAGCTGCAAACATTTCGTTCAAATTTGAGAAGCAGGGTATATCTAGGGAGTTTATGTCTTCTGTAGGGTTTGGTTCTACAATCGCAACTAAATTGACATCTTTTTGCTTTGAAATCGCATTAATGTGTCTTTGCCCTACCAACCCAGCACCAACAACAGCAAGCTTAATAATATTTGTCATTAGTATCCCTGGAAAATAATTAATTATCTGAAGCTACATTAAAGAATTTAGATTCGCAATAATATATGATATTTTTTATAAAATCATTTATTATATCTTGTTGAGAAGTATCATATAATTGTATATTAATAAAAATATTAACATGTTATTTGAGAAATTTATGACAAAAATTATTAATACTGTAGGCTCCAGTACATATGAACACATCAAAAAAGATATTATTTATGGGAACTTAGCCCCAGGTAGTAAGTTGAAACTTGATGGGCTAAAAAAACAGTACGACGCAAGCGTATCAACTTTGCGAGAAACATTAAATCGATTATCAAGTGATGGTTTCGTTGAAGCTGCTGAACAACGTGGATTCTTTGTTCGTTCTGTATCTCGTGAAGACTTAGCTGAAATTGCAAATTTGAGAATACTTTTAGAATGCTCGGCCCTTAAAACCTCAATTGAAAATGGTAACGCTGACTGGGAAGGTAATTTAGTAGCCGCTCATCACAAATTAAAATTGATTGAACAAAAAATGTTATCTGGTGATTATTCTCAAAAAGAAACCTGGAAAAGATATGATTGGGAATTTCACAAAACATCGATTGAAGCGTGTAATTCTCAAAACTTAATGTCACTTCATGCAATAATATTTGACAAATATTTACGGTACCAAATGCTTGTAATAACAGATAGAGGAAAAGACGCTGCATTAGAACACCAACAGATATTTGATGCTGCACTCTCACGCAATTCATCAAAAGCAATAGAAGCTCTTGAAATACACATAAGAAAAGGCCTAGAGCACACTTTAGCTAACATGAAAATTTAACGAATCTAAAATCGATAAAATTAATTTTGTTATTGGCTTTATTGAATAACACTATCATACAGAATTATGATTCTTAGATATCTCAAATCAATTTTCGGTCACGCAAGATATTTTCCTTTGTGGTCAGCTCTAACTGTTTTTAAGTGGCGTGCATTTGACATCCGCTCTAGAGCATTAGGAACAACATTTAGCGTTGTAATCAGATGGTTTCCAATAGCAAGACGACGATTTGATAGGGAGGCAAAAAAAGCTTTTCCAAATATGAAACGAAAAGCTAGGAATAATTTAGGTCGTGAAATGGGCCGGAATATGGGCCGTACTTTATTTGAAATATACCATCTTTCTGAATTTCACACATTTACACAAAAATTTAAAGTTTCTGGGCCGGGATTAGATGCATTAAAAGACGCTTACGCAACTGGCAAGGGAGCAATCATAGTTTCTGGCCACTTTGGGCAATGGGAAGCAATACGAGCTGCATTGAAGATAAATGGACTTGAAAGTGGCGCAGTATATAGACCGAATACCAATAGACATTATCAAAGAAGATTATTAGCTGGAATCAAAGAAGGCGGTCTTCCAATACTAGAAACAGGTAAAAAAGGCACAAGAGCATTAGTAAAACACCTTCGAGATGGAGGTATAATGTCAATTTTACTCGATGAAAAAGTATCAGAAGGAACTAGGATACCATTTCTAGGTCTAGACGCGCTTACCTCACTTTCTGCAGCCCAATTAGCACTGAAATACAATATTCCAATGATACCGGCTTATGGTATCCGAATTGATGATAAAAACGAATTTAAGGTAGAGTTTGAAGAACCTATCCCTCACACAGATAGCTTAACAATGACACGTAATTTTAATGATAGCCTTTCAAAAAGAATTATTTCAAATCCAGAACAATGGTATTGGATGTTAAGACGATGGGATGGTGCTTAATAATAAGCATATTATTTTGTAAGCTGTATATTACAATAATATTTAAAGCTCATAGGTATCGAGAATGATTGTAAGAAAACAAAAATTTTTATCAGTTAAGAGTGTACCAAAGCTTTTTTGGAGTTCCCCAAAGGCGCTTACAATATCCCCTCCTCCAATCTCAGTATTATTCTTAGTTATAGGCTTGGTACTTTTTGGATTAGGCGAAGCACTATTGGTTGCTTCAGGCGCTGGCGTCAGCCCTTGGACTGTACTTGCTCAAGGGCTTAATCAAGTCACCAGTTGGAGTATTGGATATTCCACATTCATTATAAGTTTAATTGTACTTTTTTGTTGGATACCTCTTAAACAGGTTCCTGGCATTGGCACCATTCTAAATGCAATAATAATTGCATTAGTATTTGAGTATATATTACCTATTCTTCCAACTTTTGAAAATCCTTTGTTAAAAATTGCAGAAGCAATACTTGGCGTTTTAGTTACAGGCTTTGGTGGCGCATTATATCTTATAGCCAATTTAGGTCCTGGGCCCAGAGATGGATTAATGACCGGATTGCAAAAATTAACAAATTTTCCAATCGCATGGGTTAGAAGTGGAATTGAAATAACAGTTATTTTTATTGGATGGAACCTTGGTGGTATTGTAGGAATTGGAACCATAATATTTGCTTTTGGAATTGGTCCAGCAGTTGCCTTAAGCATGCACATGTTAGAAAAAATTGCTAATAAAACATCAGAAAGTTAATTATACAAATTTATTGAAAATTCTCATTTAATTTGTAGATATCTTACGTGAAAAAACAACTATTAATACTACAAGCGGTATAAGTATGCTAAATCCAATGGATAATGAAGTTTTTTCAGCAAAATAACCAATAATCACTGGTCCAAGCAATATTCCGGCGTAACCAGTTGTCGTTACAGAAGCAATTGCAATGGCGGGTGGCATAACTGTTTGTCTTCCGGCAGCACTAAAAAATATTGGAACAAGATTTGCCACACCCAATCCAATAAACATAAATCCACTCAGTGCTATTATAGTTATATTCGATAAAACGATTATTAATATTCCTAAAATTGTAATAACCACACCAAATATAAGAACCTTAAATTCCCCTATTGCCTTAACAATTTCGTCTCCTAAAAGGCGAGCAACAACCATAGCAATAGAAAAAAGAATATAACCAATACCTGCACTTTTCGGTGCAGTGAGTTCACGATCAATAATCAATAAAGCACCCCAATCAACAACAGCCCCTTCTACTAAAAAAATAATTGCTGCAAATATGGCCAATAATATAACCACTCCTTTTGGGAGCATAAATTTAGTTTTCTTAACTTTACTCACATTTAGGAGGCGCTTCACTGTTAAAGTCATTGTAATGAAAGTTATACTTGCAGCAATAACTGATGAAGACAAAAGAGAAGTTTCAAAAAATAAAAATACAGTCATTAATCCAGCACCAGCCAACCCACCAATACTAAATTGTGCATGAAAATTTGACATAAGAGATCGTTTTTCTATTTTTTCGACTTCAACTGCATGAACATTCATTGCTACATCCAAAGTACCCAATGACGCTCCAAGTAGAAATATTATAATAGCTAAAATAAATTGGGTTTCTACAATTACCAAAACCGGTATCAAGAGGGCCATAACAAATCCACCTAATAAAATCATAGGCTTTGATCCTCTTTTCGCAGAAATAATACCCGTTATTGGCATAGCAATAATAGCCCCAATTCCAAGGCATAATAACAAAAGCCCAAACTCACTTTTATCAGCACTTACATTTTCTTTGATAAATGGAAAAAATGGCGCACAGCATCCCATTGCAAACCCTGCAGCAAAAAATGCTAAGCGAGTTGCCAGTCGTGCGCTATATGTGTGATGAAAATCCATAAATCACTTCCTCAAATGTTTTGATGTCTTTTACATTAATCTATGCTTCAAGTGTTGATTTAACTGCTCTTTTCCAGGCTAAATACTTTGTATTACGACATTCTTCATCCATACTTGGCTTGAACTCTCTTTCTTTTGTCCACTTAGATGAAAAGTCTTCTAGGTTAGGATAGACACCTATATGCATTCCAGCCAACCAAGCTACTCCCAAAGCCGTTGTTTCAATGATTTCTGGTCGGTCTACTGGTGCGTTTATGATGTCAGACAGAAACTGCATCGTCCAATCACTTGTACTCATACCCCCATCAACTCTAAGAGTAGGACTAACTCCTGTCATTTTCCAATCAGATGACATAGCTTCAAGTAAATCACGCGTTTGAAATCCAACACTTTCAAGAGCAGCCTTTGCAATTTCTGGTGCACCAGTATTTCTTGTCAAACCATACACAGCTCCACGACATTCGGCGTTCCAATAAGGCGCACCCAAACCTACAAAAGCAGGCACCATAATTACGTTTTGTTCTTCATCAGCTTGCTGGGAAAGTTCTTGCGTTTCACTGGCGTGGCTAATTATTTTCAATCCATCTCTCAACCACTGGACAACTGCTCCAGCAACAAAAATTGACCCCTCAAGAGCATATGTAGGCTTTCCATCAAATTGATAAGCAATAGTGGTTAATAATTTATTTTTTGAAACTACAGGAGTATCGCCAGTATTTAATAATGCAAAACATCCAGTTCCATAAGTTGATTTCATCATACCTGGTTTAAAACAAGCCTGTCCAATTGTTGCCGCCTGTTGATCTCCAGCAACACCACAAATTGGTATAGTTTTATTAAATAAATTTGAATGAGTATCACCAAAATCTGCAGCACAATCTTTAACTTCTGGAAGCATTTTCATTGGGATATCCAGTAAATCACAGATCGTTTTACTCCAATGTCCCTTACGAATATCATAAAGCATAGTTCTGGCAGCATTAGTAGCGTCAGTAGCATGAACTTTACCGTTTGTAAGTTTCCAAATCAAAAAACAATCTACTGTCCCAAATAGCAATTCTCCCTGCTCAGCTCGAACACGCGCACCTTTTATGTTGTCTAATATCCATTTAAGTTTAGTGCTTGAGAAATACGGATCTAATAATAAACCTGTACGATCTGTAATTAATTGTTCATTTCCGGCTAAGCGCATTTTTTCGCACATATCGGCAGTTCGCCTGTCTTGCCATACAATTGCATTATAAATAGGTTCGCCAGTCTTTTTATCCCAAACTATTACTGTTTCTCGCTGGTTAGTTATACCAATTGCTTTAATCTTATGCATGTCTTTGCCAAGATCATTCATTACCTTATGACAAGTCTTTAAAGTGGTTTCCCACAAATCATTTGGGTCATGTTCTACCCAGCCAGATTTTGGAAAATACTGTTTAAATTCTGTTTGATCAGTTGCAACAACATTCATATTAATATCGAATATCATACTTCGTGTTGATGTAGTTCCCTGATCAATCGCTAGTATAAAAGTCATTTGAAATCTCCATGTATCTATAAAACTAATATTTAACTTACATGGTAAGAGTGTTAGCTTTGGTAATTTATAGTATGATAAATTATTAATTTATTTTGTTAAGTTATTATTTATCCACTCTGAAAGTATATGAATTTCTTTATCAGAAAGTCTCAACCCTAATTTTGAGCGACGCCATATAATGTCATCAGCAGTCTGTGCATATTCTTTTGTAATCAACCAAAGTACTTCTCTTTCAGTTAATGTAGCACCAAAATTTAAGCCTAAATCTTTATCAGTTTTAGCATTACCCAATAGATCAAAAGCATCTGTTCCATAAGCTTTAATTAATCTAATTGCCCATTTATGACTGAGAAAATTATATTTTTTCAATAGTTTATTAATTAAATTTTCTAAGTCCTGAATATCGAAATCACCCCCAGGTAAAGGAATACCTGCAGTCCAACTTAAACCAACACTAGGCAGTATTTTAGAAATTTTATCTAAAGCATTTTCTGATAATTTTCTATAAGTTGTAATTTTTCCACCAAATACATTAAGAATTGGAGCACCAAGAGTATTATCGATGCTCAGAACATAATCACGTGTAGCAGCTGATGCTGATGAGGCATTCTCATTATACAATGGTCTAACACCTGAATAAGTTTTTATAATATCATCGTCAGTTACTTTTAATTCAAGATATTCTGACGCAAAATTCATGAGATAGTTTTTTTCTTCAGTTGTACATTCAGGCTTTATAGATAAATCAGAATGTTCAACATCTGTAGTTCCTATTAGAGTGAAATCTGTTTCATATGGAATTGTGAAAATAATTCGACCATCTTCACCTTGAAAAAAGTAACATTTATCATGATCATATAATTTTTTTGTAATGAGGTGACTTCCACGAACCAACCGAACTCCCTCCGAACTATTTAAGCGTACTGTATTTTGAATAATATCCTCAACCCAAGGGCCACCCGCATTAACGATCAAGCGAGCTTTCACTATACGAGTAGTATTATCTTTCAATGACTGAAGAGTTAAATGCCAAATACCATTACTTTGCTCCGCGGATATAACTTTTGTGCGAACATTAATTTTAGCACCTCTAATTTCAGCATCACGAGCATTCAGGATAACCAATCTGCTATCTTCAATCCAACAATCAGAATATTCAAATGCCTTGATGAATTTATTTTTTAAAGGCTCACCTACTCTACTGTTTGGCAAATCAATAGCTTTTGTACCTTCAAGAAAATCTCTTCCACCCAAATTATCATATAGAAATAATCCGAGTCTAATTAACCAGGAAGGCCGGCGACCTTTTAACCATGGCATTAATATATTTAATACTTTTGAAGTCGGCGTATCTACGTCAAAACGTATATTTTTATGGTATGGTAACACAAAACGCATAGGCCAAGAAATATGTGGCATAGCTTTAAGAAGTATCTCACGTTCAATTAAAGCTTCTCGAACAAGGCGAACTTTCCAATATTCAAGATACCGCAGACCACCATGAAATAATTTAGTTGATGCTGATGATGTAGCAGATGCTAAATCATTCATCTCAGCCAACTCAACACTTAATCCTCTCCCAACAGCATCTCTTGCTATTCCACAACCATTAATACCACCACCAATAACAAAGATATCCACATCGATATCATTATCTTTATACTTATTCATAAAAAAATTCCGTAATATATAGAATCTTGAATATCACTAATAACAAATACCATCAATAACGAATGTTCGTTTATTTTCGTTATTGATGGTATTTGTTTGAATTTTGCATTATTAAATTTGCTCTATTAATATAGATTAATGGAATAACAGAATTTTAACAGACTATACTAAAGATCAACATCCAACTATAAAATAAATATATTCTGACATTAAGCGAGCAAAAATTATGGTCTCAAGTTTTAGACAAAAAGAAATATTAGATATTGCACGTAAAGACGGTAAAGTTACGGTCGACGGTTTAGCAGAGAAATATAATGTTACCGTTCAAACAATCAGAAGAGACCTATCCAGATTAACAGAAACAGGGAAACTTGAACGAGTACATGGCGGTGCTGTTGTTCCTTCAGGAGTTGTAAATATTGAATATGAACAACGAAGACTGCTGAATAAAGCCGGAAAAAGAAATATAGCGGCTGAATGCGCTGCACGAATTCCCAATGGAGCTTCTGTATTTATAAATATTGGCACAACCACAGAAGCCGTTGCAAGAGAGCTTTTAAATCATGATAATTTATTGGTAGTTACAAACAATCTTAATATAGCTAATATTTTAGCTACCAACAAAAATTGTGAAATAATTTTAGCTGGAGGTATACTAAGACGTCTTGATGGTGGAATAGTTGGTGGCTTAACAGTAGAAATGGTTAAACAATTTAAGTTTGATTACTCAATTCTTGGATGTTCTGCAATTGATACAGACGGAGACTTGCTCGATTATGACTGTCAAGAAATCATAGTGAGCCAAACAGCAATTAATAGGTCGCGGAAAATTATAGTCGTTGCTGATTATCTCAAATTTGAACGGAAAGCGCCGCTGACTAATTGTTCACTCTCAGATGCAAATATCATAATCACAGACAAACCCCTTTCAGAAAAACTTAAAAATAGCTGCAAAGAATGGAAAACCGAAGTCATTAATACTCAAAATTAATCAAAGTATTTTTATTATTTTTTTTCTATAATTTTTACATCTGCCGGGCACAATGAAATACCATCAATATTTTGATTTTCATTACTGTAGTTCCAGATAAATTGATGATTTTTTGTTAATCTTTGCCTTACACCATCAGGCATTTCCAAATATTTAATATTTTGATCTTTCAATAATTTCTTAAATAATCTTTTTTTTGCTTCTTGATCCAAACAACCAGCTAAATAAGTTTTATTATTTTGCTGCAACACTATTGGATCTCCACATTCAGTTTCTTCAATAACTGATGCATCATGAGAAATATCTTCTATCCACCTGACAACTGATCCTGGTTTCTTTAAACGTCTCGACATATTCTGTCGTATTGTTTCCACACGCTCCACAACCACATTCAACCCTGAAACATTTGGCGGTAATGGATTAGGAATTTGGAAATCTTTAGTCTTTGAATTAAATCTTGGCCCTAAGACTAAATGTGCAGAGCAATTTTCAATTATATTGTTAGTTAAAAATAAACTTGGTGCAAAAACAATTTTATAATCATTAAGTTTTTTGTCATCACTAGAACAAATATCAACATTTATACCAAGCTTTTTCAAGCAACTATACGTGTCAAAAACTTCATGAAAATAATCAAAATTTAAAGCTTGCGGTTGAATTTCCCAAGCCCATTGAGATGGATAGTCGAATATTAATGCAACATCTGATGTGACCTGCTCAATCGTAGTTAATGCATTTATTTCATCATTAAGCTCTACAATTTCTTCCCAAGCTGGAGCTGGCTCATCATCTACACGTAATAAGCCAGCATGCATTTGTTCTTGCGCAAATGGTGCTTGGCGCCACCTAAAATAACATACAGTCTCAGCTCCATGAGCAATTGCTTCCCACGACCACAAGCGTACCATCCCTTTTAATGGCGCAGGATTGTATGAAGCCCAATTAACTGGACCTGGCTGTTGCTCCATAACCCACCAACGATCACGCCCTACAGCCCTATATAAATCATGGTGAAATGATTGAAAGTCAGGGTCTCCTTGATAAGCATATTTTGCTTTAAAACTTTCATCAGCATCAGACACCATTTCTAAAAAACCAAGCGGATAACTATCCCAACTGGCAATATCTAGATCTGCACCAACATCATAATGGTCAAATGCAGTAATTCTTCCCATATAATTGTGTATTAATGGTTTCGAAGTAAATTCCCGCAAAATATTTACTTGAATACTATTAAAAGCAACAACTTGATCAGATGAATAACGTCTAAAATCCATCACATGAGATGGATTTGCTTCAGTAACAGTTAAATTAGGTAATTCAATGTCTGAAAATTCATTTATTTCCATAGACCAGAATACATTTCCCCATGCTTTGTTTAATGCATTAGGTGATTGATATTTTTGCGCCAACCAATCTCTAAAAC
>Ga0099797_100329_pt1 | contig 31081 bp, 22 predicted proteins | sample Uncmet_Sort48C_1_FD_89871 | JGI IMG/M metagenome (GOLD analysis project Ga0099797, IMG submission 89871) | Marine eukaryotic communities from CALCOFI LINE 67, Pacific Ocean - C012_Sort48C_1 | ecosystem: Environmental > Aquatic > Marine > Oceanic | place: Pacific Ocean: Monterey Bay | collected... | reverse complement strand
TTATTATTAATGTTAGTGCTACTACTATTGTTGTTGTGGATGTTGTTTTTCTTCTTTGTTGTTGGTGAAGCAATATCTAAAATTGAACTTGTATTATACATGTTACTTTTGCTATTATAACTATCATTTTTTCCAATATGAGAGGATGCTAATGCTGATATTGGCGGAGTAACACCACCTTTACCTTTCTTTTTAATACTACCTGGTAAAGAACTAATTCTCGTTCTACCACTTCCCATTCTTAAAAAACGTGATGATAAAGACATTTTCTTCGTTTGTGGTTTGCTATCATCCCCACCTTTCGATGTTCCCGGAGTCGATACCGACGACGATGCCATATTTTCTTGGGCACGCAACACCGTGTTTATAAGCGTTTGCGTATGTGTGTGTATATATATATATATATATACAAATGCGCCGATAAAAAGAGGTTGTTGAATAGGAGAATGATTACTATCAACTTCATCGGAGAGGAGTTGTGAGTTAGATTGATGATTGATTCATTCTATCTTTTTTTCTGCCACCCATCATCTGTTTTTAATGCTGTATCCTTGCTATCGTGAGTATGTAAATCAAATTTGTACACACCACTATTGCAGCTTCACAAATAAGGTGAAATGAACACACAGTATTCTTTTTGAGATATATAGAGTTAAAAATAGGTTAAGTCCCAAATATTGTCAACTTTTTAATTCTTACCAGTAGTAATACACGTACAATGCAATAAATAAAGCAGTACAATATGCAGTTGGGGGCGCATCGAGTTAGAAATAGGTCAACTCCCAATTATTGTCGCTTTTTTCCAACTGTAACTCGTTGTAATGTAGTAATACCTAAATATTTCAATAAACAAAACAGCACAACATGCAGTCGGGGGCGTATAGAGTTACAAATAGGTCAACTCACAAATCCATTCTAACCAGTAGTAATACATGTACATGTCAATAAACAAAACAGTACAACATGCAGTCGAGTTAGAAATAGGTCAACTCACAAATCCATTCTAACCAGTAGTAATGCATGTACATGTCAATAAACAAAACAGTACAACATGCAGTCGGGGGTGTGTAGAGTTAGAAATAGGTCAACTCACAAATCCATTCTAACCAGTAGTAATGCATGTACATGTCAATAAACAAAACAGTACAACATGCAGTCGAGTTAGAAATAGGTCAACTCACAAATCCATTCTAACCAGTAGTAATACATGTACATGTCAATAAATAAAGCAGTACAACATGCAGTCGGGGGTGTGTAGAGTTAGAAATAGGTCAACTCACAAATCCATTCTAACCAGTAGTAATACATGTACATGTCAATAAATAAAGCAGTACAACATGCAGTCGGGGGCGCGTAGAGTTAGAAATAGGTCAACTCCCAATTATCAAATTTTCACTGATAACTATGAGACACGACCAAGGAAAGTTCCAAATTTTGGATTTTAATAGAGTTGTTACAAAGGCGCGGGCTGCTATTTGTATAGTAGCAAGTACCACTGCTAACTTCTCCGAATAGAGCCCTTGGGGAAAATACTGGCCCTTTTGACTGGCATCATCGATACAACAAAAAAGGGGAAGTGGCAGTCCTCATTAACATGAAAGAGAAAGCATATAAAATAGATAAAAAAGTGCTTTTGCTAAAATTAAAAAAATAAAATAATAATTGCCTGTTTTAAAAATAATATACCTTTTGATAATGTGTAGTAAGAAAATACTGCAGGAATGCATGAGAAAGAATTAATTATTTCAAATAGCGAATATTGTATACAATTACACTAAGCAAGGCATCTCACCATAATTCACTATTTATTAATAGTGCAGAATTGATTTTATTAATCTATTTATTATATTATTATATTATTACTACAATAATAATAATAAAGAAAATAATAATTATTAATAATAATAATGGAGTGTCATGCACACCCTTAACGTGCTTCCTTTCCCCCCTTTCTGCACGCGAAACATATATGCAACGTACATTTATATATACGAGGTCTCTAAGAGCAACAGGAACATACGTAATACAAACGAACGCGCCCACGTATACAGGAATTTCATTTTCATATATATATATATATATATATATTGTTCTTATACAGTGATCGATTGATTTACGAACAACAATAAATATTGTTTGTAAAATTTAATAAAAGGTAACAGATAAACGCACAACTTATATTTATTTCAGTAAATATTTGTAAGTGTATACCACGTGTAGAGACAGTATATATTAGTTGAACCACTTCAGATTGTTGAGCTATACACACAAATATATACGTATTGATTGATTTATATATATATATAGTTAATTATATTGATATAAATCCATACACACGCGCATTTATTCATAATTATAGCAGAATAATAATACAAAAATACTAGTTGTAAATTTAATTTTACACATATACATATACATAATCAATAAACATTAGACAAAAAGTGCAGAAAAAGACACAAACATGGCAGCAAATGCAGCACAATTAAGGATGGCGAAAAGGCAAAAAGATGCAGTCAAACAAAAGCGTCAAGGATGGGATTCAGGTAATGATGCTATGGGACACGGAAATGATCCAGATGCACAACCTTGGTGGAATATATTTCTTGGTTGCTGTGCAGGTGGTAGAGACGACGGCCTTATAGACCCAGTAAATATGAAGGAAGCACCAAAAAAAGAAGCACCAAAGAAAGAAATAGTTGATGAGGGGAAAGTTGATACAAGTAAAAAATCTGAAGAAGCAGAAGAAGAAAATAGTAAAAAAACTGAAGTAACTGAAGAGGAAAATAGTAAAAAAGATGAGGAGGAAGTGGCAGAAAAAAAAGATGAGGAGGAAGTGACGGAAAAAAAAGATGATGAATAGGTGCGCATTTTCGACTTTCTTTATGGTAAATGATGTTTGTTAGTAGGGGGAGAATTTATTTTAAAGAGTAATAGGGGACACATCACACACAACATTTGTACTTGAAATGTGTTTCATCTACAATACACGAAGTTGAATGATAAGTTACATTAATTGTGTAATCGATGACATTTTACATATCATATTCTTAAAATATCAATATAATAATACATATAAAATATACGTGTACATGTATAATTAATTCTTACTCATTTATTTGTGTACATGTATATATATATATATAAGTTCTTTTACAAAAATATAAAAAAATATACCAAAGTAAAATAAATATTTTATGCGCATAATAAATACCAAGTTATAATAAGTAGTACATACTGAGATTATATTTTATATGTTCTTACTCATTTTAACATTCTACTACAAGTCGCGTATAATTCGTATGTATATTTTTTTTAAAAAATCTCTTTTTCTATCAAAAAATAACTTACTCTTCCTCAATAATATCAGGCACACTATGATAAGTACAATTAAACAAAAATGCAAATACCGCGAGCAATAAAGCAAATATTAATGTAAGCGTTATTAATAAAACAAAGATAAAAAATGGGACAACGCAAATTAAAAGACCAATGGCACTATCTATATATGTTAAATTCCAAGTAGCTTGATCAATTTTCTGTAATTCTTTATTTGATACATTTGATATGTCAACCAAGCAGGAAAAACCATAAAACGACCACGCTGCATTAAATACGACCCATACTAAAGTACTAAATAATATAATGATACCAACTGTTGGATAGTTTACATTCCATTTGCTTTCATCTATGGTGGTTTCAGTTACATATTTACTGTAGCGTACCTCATCTGGCAATGAATGCCAACGACAAATATCTGTAGCACATTTATTTGGTGAACCGTACCATGCAATTCGTGCATTTGAATCTAACAAGTATATCATGCTTTGGCTACTCCTCTTATTATCCCTTGTACTACCCATTTCACCTAAATACATACGATTTGTGTGATCACTATTATTGGCAGTTGCATTATTACGAGCACATGGGCATAATAAATGGCGCAATGGTCTTGATGCAAAGGCTAATGTAGCATCGTCCTTTAATAATTTCGACATACATAGGTCACGGTCTAATGCAACAATAAAGTAATCACCAGGCTGCGCTTTAAAATATTGATTTATTTGTTCCATGGCACTAGTATTAGAAATTAATATTGTTATTGGTATGTTTGCTTCTGCAAGCCTTTCTAAAGAAGTTTGACAATCATCCGTCCATAAGTGTGTACTTAATATTGCTTGTGTAGATTTTAATAAGTCAATTTGCACACCACCACCTTCTAACTGTTCAATATCTTTATTTATTACGAGTACCTCGTGTAAACTTCGCGCTTTTGGCCGGCGCCAAAATGGCAGTATTCCACGATACATTTCACCAAAATATTGTTGGCTGGCATAAAATGAATTTCCAAAAATTCTAAAATTCATAGCAAGAAACCAACATATTAATATAACCCAATAGCTACAAATTCTACAGGTTAAATAAAAAAGCATATTATTATTTATTGGTTCTAACTCGTCATTATCATTTGACAATATAAAATAGGTTAATAATACTAGATATGTACATGCAAATAAACGCGATAATGTCGCTGGCACACGCGAAGCTGATTTCTGATTAACATTTTGTTTTCCTCTCGTTTCCATAGAAGACATCATCATGCTTATTCAAAAAAAATTCAATAATTTTTTTTTAATTAATTGGAAGAAATGGAATAGACCAGGGGCAAAAGCGAGAGGAAGTGACAATAAAAACCAACGCTGTCGTGCCAAACACACAACTATTTCTCAGTGTCCAAATCAGCAGCTACTATTTCCGTCCGTTCCATTCACTGCAACATGTAATATAAATATTCGCTACTGCGTCGTCAAAAAAAATAAAAAAAAAAAAACAAAAAAAAATAAAAAAATAAAAAAAAAATAAAAAAAAAAAAAAAAATAAAAAAATAAAAAAAAAAAAAAAAAAAAAAAAAAAAAAAAAAAAGAGAAAAGGTATTTAATACTGTAGTAGTATAGCGGATGATAGCTAGGATAGCATAATATATAAGTTAAAGAAGTTTTGAGTTTTTTTGTTGGTGTCACAGTTGTTATAGGCGCCCGTGTTTGGGATGCCGGAGAGACACCCCTTAAATGCATGTCTTGATAGCGTCTTTGTGTTGAGTATACGAAGTAACTACGTAGTTAGTGCTATCCCTCTACTAATTGTAAACATATGCTATTCCTGTACTAACATTTAATTTTTATAATGTGTTGTGTTAAGCACTTAATTTATTATAATATTTTTTTTTTTTGTGTGTGTGCCAGTGTGTTGAATGATTATTTATTTTATACGCGTGTGATGGTGGTGTGCGATGAGCGATGATAGAGTATAGTAGATAATAGGGCGAAGGTGTCACAGACATATTGATGGACTCTAGAATTATCCGTGCAAAATTAACTGATTGTTGCCGATAACTCAATTTGAGGTCTCTTTGCATTGAAGATACATATACACGCACACACAACACACACACAAATACATACATACATACATATATGGTAGATAATCGAAATACCGCATTATATTGGGCTGCCTTGTATGGTAGAGAAGAAGCGTGTGGTTTAGCATTGGATGGCAATGTGAGGTTGGAATTTTTATCCGAGTATCCAGGGTATAAAGTTACCGAAGCGTCTGGCTCTAATCGTAACACGGTGTCGTATACGAAAGATTGGAAAGATAAAGAATTGGGACGCACGGCAGTTCATGAAGCTGCGATTAATGGAAATTGGGAACTGATAGAACTATTTTTAAAACATGGTTGGAGTAGTGACCCAAAAGATATATTTCGCCCAATAACTGACCAAGAAAATACTTTCGCCTTCCAAGGTATGGAATGGAAAGGTAGTGAAAAAGGGAAGCGGCCAAGGGATTATGCATTTGAAAATGGGCATCATGAGGTTGCCAATAAAATATTTACTCGTGACTTAGCAAAGGTTTTGAAAATAAAGTTTTCTGAAATTGATACATACGTTTTGGATGCACAAGATATTGGCAACATTTTATCTTACCTTTTAAAAGAGGAAGAGAAAGAAATGGAAGCGTTTTTAGATTATGAAAACAATACAACGGTGTCGCGTAAAACATTAGGCGCCTGTTTGTGTTTTTCTGGAGACAAAAATAATAGCAGTAACAATCATAGTAACAATGTTGATGAAACATGCCGATGTAAAAGGTTTATAAATAATAGTAGTAGCGCCAATATCAATAACGTTGATGATAATACGTGTAAAAGATGTCACCATCCTGCATCGCAACATATTAAATTGAATTTGAATCCGTTGAAACAATGTTTCATAGAAATTGCTGAAAAAGGCTCGCACGTCAATTTTTATACAGAAACTGGAAGAAATCTATTGATTTTATATAACCAACCTGCTATAATAGAACAGAAAAAGGAACTTGCTGCAAGAAATTTTTTGCAAGGTATGCGTAATTTAATAAGTGATAAAGAAGCCGGGCCATGTTTACCAAAAAAAATAAGAAATAGAAAATATAGAAATGGTACGCCATACATTGAATTGGAGAAAGATTTACAAGCGATACAAACATTAACGCAATTACCACCTGGTGCAATGCAAAAAATTCTGCGTTGTACAGAACTTAATAATGCCGTGCAGTATATAATCAACTCGGAACAATATCACAAAACAAGGACTGCAAATGTATCTATTAAAGCTGGGGAACATTTTTCAAGTCAAATAGCACAATTTGATAATTATGTATCATCACTAAAAAAGCGAAGTGCATCGTTCATGATGATAGGTAGTAATAATAGTAACGACGAAAACGATAATAATAATATTGCACCAAAAACTTTAGCAGAGATTCTTATCCTTTTTCTAAATAATAGAACGGATAAACCACCATTTTTAATTGTACTGGATGAAGTTATTAATTTATTGAGAGGTCATTTTCAGAAATTAATGCCAAAGCAATTTTAAAAAGCGGATTTAAAAAAGCGTATATGTGTCAATAATTACATAATAATCTAAAGCGTTCTTAAAAGCAAAACTATGCAACTTAATATATATATATTTTTTAAGTTATATTTGACATTATAATTCCTACCTCACTCATAAAATTATATGATACCAATTGGTATATATATATAATAATATATGTACGTGTCTTTTACGTGTTTTTTCCTCCCCTTTCTATTCCCTTACTTTGTAGAAGTCAATAATCGTTGGAAACATTCTAAATTTATTCGCTGCATTAACGAATACAACATTGCGATTGACATTTTCCATCTCAAAAGTACGTTCTGTACCACATGCTTCACATGACAAAAACGAGTCGTCCTGATTAATAAATGTGCATGCCTTACAAGACCATACTTTTTTATTTTCAGAATTGTTTTTCATATCGCTATCTTCGTTTTCTTCATTTACATTCGACGATGGTTTTTGCATTGTCGTAGAAGAAACCCCATTATTTCCACCTTGGTTGTTTACAGTTGTACTTTGATCGGCATCTTTCGTATTATTGCTACTATTGCTATTGTTAATGCTATTATTATTATTATTAATATTCAAGTTATTGCTGTTGTTGTTTTTCTGTAAATTAGAATTGAAGCTAGTTCTACGTTGTAATCTTGACGCAAACACATCTCTAACATCAATTTTAGCGTTTGCGATACCACTTTCATAATGGCAATGACCAAACATATGTACAGTTGGTGTCACGCGTATGATATTGTCTAATAGTTGTGGGCATCCCATGTATGATATTGTTTGATTTTTGTCTTTTCTATCTAATACGCCGTAAGGTGGACAATGCGTTATTAAAATATCGACATCTTCTGGCATTCTACTCCAATTCCTTGCGCATTCTTCTGAAGATACGGAAAACCCATTTGCGCGTTTTGTAAATCCTCTTGCAGGATTCCACGGTCCACCCCAAAATTTAATACCATTTGCAATAAATTCTTGGCCTTGGAGATACACCGCGTTAGATACTATACTTTGATTTTTTTTTGCTGTCCCAGATGATAAATTAATTTCATGATTACCAGCAACCACTATTTTTAGTGCATGCGGTTGATCTTTTAACCAAGCATTAAAGTCTTCTGTATCATTCTTGCATGAAGCCCAATTCGACCAGTCACCACAGTGAACCAATACATCACCATCTGGTAGCTTACCAAAATCACGATGTTTACGGTGCGTGTCGGACAGGACAATAATTCTTGTTCTGTGCGCATTTGGATTATTCGACGGACCAACAATAAACGGAACACCCTCCTGGTACGATATTTTTGTAAACGTTGGCGCGCTGCGTTTTGCCCTTTGTGGCGTTGGGTTATTTCCCATTATACAAACAATTAAGATGCTATAATACTTTTGAACAAATTAAAAATAGACTTGTCCATCCCAGCAGCACGACATGCACACAGATGTAGACGTATAGCGGGGGACGACGGCAATGTGATATATATGCATTTATTATTATTATTATAATAAAATAAACAGAGATATTTTTTTATTATTATTATTATTATTATTTATATTATTATTATATTTATTATTATATTATTATTATTATTAATTATTATTATTATTATTATTATTATTATTTATTATTATTATTATTATTATTATATTATTATTCATATTATTATTATTATATTATTATTATTATTATTATTATATTATTTATTTTATTTATTACTATGGGCTTATTATTATATAATATTTTTATATAAATTTTATTGTGGCACCTTTGTTAATAGAGTTAATTTATGTATAAAATAATAATTATTAAATAACAATGATAACAATGCGCATAAAATAATACTAATAACAACAATAACAATAACAATAATAAAATGAAAACGAATAAGGCACCTGTACATTATAGCTATGAAATTTTAAAAATAGGAGTACGAAACTGTGACATAGCGCCACGTATACGTCAAGCACTAAGCGAAACTGTGCAAGGGAGAAAATATGAAAAGATTTTGACAGCTCCAAATGTTGATTTAAATGAGTTGAAAAGTATTGCTTGGAACGGTGTCCCTGCAATAGCTCGCCCAGTTGTGTGGCAAATTTTACTTGGGTATTTACCATCCAATCGTGGAAGACGGGAAACAACATTACAAAGAAAACGTGATGAATATCGTGCTTCCGTACAACAGTATTGGGAAATTGATGATTCACGTAGGACTAAGAATGAATTAAGGTTAACCCATCAAATAGCTGTTGACATACCCCGTACACATCCAGACGTACCACTTTTTCACACACCGGCTGTTCAGCGTGGTTTAGAGCGTATTTTATATATATGGTCCATTAAACACCCAGCAAGTGGCTATGTACAAGGCATGAATGATTTAGTAACACCATTTTATTTAGTATTTTTAGGTGCATTTATTGATAATCCAAGAGCTTGTGATATTACTCGTGTGCCAAGTGATATACTTGCTGCTGTTGAAGCAGATACATATTGGTGTTTAACCAAGTTGTTAGATGGTATACAAGATCATTACACACCATCACAGCCTGGAATACAACGTATGATACATCGTATGGAAGAATTGGTACGTCGCATAGATTCGGATTTATATAAACATTTGGAAAATGAAAATTTAGTCTTTATGCAATTTGCATTTCGATGGATGAATTGCTTATTAATGCGTGAACTATCGTTAAATTCAATTGTTCGATTGTGGGATACATATTTAGCAGAAACTGGCAATGGTTTTGATTCATTTCATATATATGTTTGTACATCATTTTTAGTTTCATGGTCGAAAACATTACGAGAAAAACCATTTCAAGATTTAATTACATTTTTGCAACAGTTACCAACGCAAAATTGGACTGATCGAGATGTTGAAATGTTGGTCTCCCAAGCATTTGTATTACAAACACAATTTCAATCTTCCAAAGCACATTTACGATGATGAAAAATTTGGAGAGGTATATATGTGTATTTAAGAAAAATATTCTTTTAACATTCATATCAAATAGGTATCTCTCACTTTATAAACTTTTACACACATATCATAAGTTATATATTATTTTTTAAATATTTAAAATTAATATGCCAATAATATATCATATTTTAATTTTTAATCTCAATTTAAAATTAAAAAAAAACTTTTTTTTAGAAAAAATGGGGTTGTGTATGAAAACATTGTACATGTATACACATATGTATATATTATATTAAAATAGTATCTTACTCATTAATTTAAATAAAATTTTATATCTAGATGTATATAAAAGTGTTATTTTAAGTTTAACCAGAAGAAAATATTTTCTCTTTGCTTTCTCTCTATCATATATCCATTATCTCTCTCCTCTCACCGTATATTTCAATCCCGAAAAAAAAGGACAAAAATCATTTTCGCTGTTGTTCATGGTAAGACATTCCACTACCATCTGATATTCTAGATATGGAACCTGTACCTCTACGGGCTCTAGCCAATAACGATCCTTTTGTAACGTTTTTTTTTGTATTTCTTGAGCCATTAGTAGTTGTAAAATCATTGCCAATATATGAATCAACTGCATAAGAATCAATATCCTCATCCGACGATGCCATTTCTTCCTCTTTATCCTCTTCGTCAATTTCAACTTCTAAAAGCTTTCTTAGCAACCTAAGTTGCGTTTCTTTTGAAGTAATATGTTCGCTTTCCTGAATAAATGCTTCATCGTCTAAAAATCTACTACCATCTTGTATTGTATATGGGTATCCTTGATCATTTAAATATCGTTGGCGATTACGATTATGATATACTTCTTTCGTTCCAGTTGATATTAAAGCATAGAAAAATGCATTCGGTTCTGAATTATCAGAATCTTCCTGCCCCTCTTTTGGCCTTAAAACACGCCCTAAACGTTGCGCCTCCTGCCGCCTTGATCCCCCATGCGATGATATTTGCATAACTACATTGCATTCTGGCAAATCAATAGATGTATCCCCAATTTTTGATATTAGCAAAACTTCGGAGGAGCTACTTAATTTAAAAGTATTAATACATCGAAGTCGCTGCTCTTGCGTTGACGATCCATAAATCATTGGATACCCAAGAATCTCTTCGTAATACTTTAATGTTTTGATATCATCTGCAAAAATTAATATTTTATGGCCTTTTGCCCTATGTTGCTGCACTAAATAATGACATATTAACATCTTGTTTGGATTTAAACAATACAAACGTTGTTGGTTCCTTGCTGGCTGTTTGCAAAAATTGTGTTTAGTTCTTGCAACTTTCCCGTCCCGATAATCTTGTAATTTTAAATATTCTGAAAAAAACTCTTTTGTCATGGGGCACCAAACTTCTTTACACATAACACGTGCTAAAAAGTTTTCGTTTGTCAAATCCATCCAATTAGCTTCGTATAACTTAGGCCCAATTAAAAAATTTAAATCATCAATTTTTGTATCCTCTCGCACTAATGTAGCAGTCAAACCTAAAATAGTATGTGCACGGACACGACTTAATACATTTCTAAATGTATTGGCAGGTGCCACGTGTACTTCATCCAATAACATTATACCCCAATCGACGCTGGCAATGCTATCCATTACTTTCTTCGATTCTGCTGCACGACGAGTATCTTTCATGCCCATCATGCTGTAAGTTGTGATGCAAACACACGGTTCTTTTGTACTAAAGTGATCTTGTGAACGTGATGTCAAGCGAACAATTTGTTTTTCACGTAAAGTTGAAAATCTTAAAAATTCTTTTTTCCATTGTTCAACAGCAACATCATTTATTACAAGGCATAAGCAACTTTTATTTACAGTTATACATGCACTAATACCAACAAACGTTTTACCGGCACCGCATGGTAAAACAATGATTCCTGATTTTGCCTGAAAATAGTCATTAAACAAGTACGTGAGACAATATGCATTTGTTAGAGCATCATATATGTATATATATTATTATTGTGTAGAAAAAAAAAGAAGGAAACTTAGCAATTTGAAACATATATTGCATAACGTTACACATTGATACATACCCGTTTGTTCCCAAACATTTTATTTAATGCTCTTGATTGATACTGTCTCGGTTTAAACATAACTCTAGGCAATGCATTTAACGATTTTGTTCCTTTATCATTTAAATAATCATACTCCTTTAAAATAGGGTATCCGCCTTGTGAATCTAATTTATAAGCGCCGCGTCGGACAGAATTAACGCGTTTTTGATCAATTTCAAATGAATACACTTTATCCATAGCAAATTGTTCCGCCAACATGCGCACATCATTATTATTATGTTCAATTTTATCCCTCAGCTCTTGCTCTTTACGCGCTTCTTCTGCAGCATTGTATGTATTTATTTTGTCACCGCTAACTTTCCGCCTTTGGTTACTATTAATCAGCGCTTGTTTCCTACCTTTATCAAATTCATTGTTGTTATCATTAACTCCAAAATTTACTTCACGTCGCCTTTCCATTGTTTGGATTAATCGTCCACCAGACGTACCGCCTTTTCTTGCAGCCCGTATATCGGGGTGACTTAGTAGCTGGTGCAAAACCTTTTGCTCAGTCGACTCGATAAAGAAACGTTGATTTCGAATAATTAACTTCACTTTGCCGTACCGTCTCATGTACAACCGAACTCTACTTGCAACAATGTCTGGCAATACATTTTTACTGAATAGTTTTAAATGTTTAACAATTCCTTCTGGCGTTAAGTTATATGCACTAGCACCTAGTAACGAAGTCATTGTGATTAAATATTGATGAATAAACTCAGTCCTAGATACTGGCTGCGCTATTGCAATAACAAATTCATACGCTTGATTATACAGCGGATTAAAGGCTTCTAATATGATCTCTCCCTTTTTAGTTACCCAAAATGGACGAGATTCGTGCCCTTCTTGCAATACATATCCTTGTTTTTTCTTTGCAGCAGCATTACTTAATTTTTTTTCCTCTGCATCTAAAAAGCTTTTATAATTTTCCATAGTTAGAAAAAGCGATATACCGATACAAATTTAAAAGCATGTATGTTTCGTGGGGCAGATCAGAATGATAACACTGCGTGCGCTCGGGGATTGATGGATGATAGCTCAAATATGATCACCACCACCAACATGACACAGACACAGGATGATTGGTGGAAGAATATTAATAATAATAAATACACCACCGACGATGAGTATTCCAAAAAAAAAACAAAAATCGAAATGGGAAATTTTTACCTTAAGTGTAAAATAACACTATACACTATATATTTACCCAAATTTAAAACTATACACTATGTAATTTTGTTTACGCGTCGATTTGAAAAAAAATAACCAAAATTACATAGTGTATAGTTTTAAATTTGGGTAAATACATAGTGTATAGTGTTATTTTACACTTAAGGTAAAAATTTCCGAGAAGAAGAAGCTACTATATAAAAGATTTTGTTGAAATAGTTGTTAGGATTATTTCAATTATGCATGTAGGATTCAACAAGAAAATATTTTTTAGCAGTAGATAGACGACGAAGAGAAATATGCCCAGGGTTTCAGAGTGTTTTCTATATAACAGAAGACCATACGTTATAACATATAGCATACTTATAAATAATAATGAGGTTTAAACAACAGAAAAAATTGATGGTATTGGTTCATTTATTATTTAGTTATCTAATTATTACCTCCCCTACACATACTGCATCAACAATTTCATGTTTGCCAAACTCAAGGTTTACAATCGTATCGCCAAGAATTATTCGTATTGAATATATAAATAATGTAGTAAATGATACGTTTGAAGATAGATCTTCCACTGCATTTGCACATCGCATATCTTTGCCAACTAGCGATGTTGAAATTGATAATAGCACTATTGAATGGTGTAACGTATCTGTTAAAGTCCCACCGTATCTTTCTTTATCATTTCGTAAAGAAGTGAGAAAAAAAAAAACTTTTCCTCAGGATGATAATAGTATCGTGTCAGGAAAACAATATTTCCAAGCCCATGAATTATCCATATCCAATGATAAGAACGACAAAATTCCGTTCGCATGGAATATTAAAATGCAACAATCAAAGAATTTATTAGGTACAATAGGTTTAAGAGATAAAAACAACTCTATTGGTGCAAATGTATCAGGAGTTGATTTAGCTGGGTGTTGCACTAATCCATCTTATCCAAAGATATTTGACCCGAGATATCCATTGGAGTTAGGCCTAATATCACGCGATGGTTGGAGTTTAATCGATGATAGTTTTACTGAATTGATTGACAACGGCACTGGTGATTTTGATAATGGTTGGGTATCAGAGAAAGGACGAGCTTTTGGTTCAAATGATTTGTTTTTCTTTGGTTGTGGCCATGAATATGCTACTTGTTTAGAAGAATTTGTACAAACTAGTGGTAGAATAAGTGCACCAACAAGTAATGCACTAGGTATTTGGTGGTCAAGACATTGGGGAAACCCATTTGATCATAATCCATTTGGACCAATGACAGAGGAAGCAATTATGACAGAGGTTGTTGAAGCTTACGAAGAAAGAAATTTGCCGTTAAATATTGTTGTTTTAGATATGGAATGGCATTCACAAGTGAAATATCCACAATGCGATACATTTATTGGCATTAAAGGTTGGGGCGGTTACACATGGAATAGAACATTATTTTCAAATCCATCGGCATTTATTGATAAACTACATACAAAAAACATTCATATAGCAACAAATTTTCACCCAGATGGAACAATCGATGCATGTCAAGATCCATATGTTGATTTTGCAAAGGCTCTTGGTGTTGATCCGTCTACTAAAGTTGGATTACCAGATCTTGATATATCCCAAAAAAACAAAACTTATTGCAATGCCTACTTTACATATTGTATTGAACCAGTTAATGTTGATATTGCTTGGTATGTAATATATATGTAACATTGTATTACCCCTCTTTCCCTTCCTCTTACCAACTTTTATTGAACCATCTCTAACATTCAAATTCTCATTTTTTTTTTATCATACGTTGTACACACAGGACCGATACAGCTATGAGTACACAATGGTCCAATTATTTGTACGTAAGATTTCCAGCACTAAGAAAAAATAAGCGTACCATAAATTTTTCTAGATATGCAGGTATTGGTGATCAACGCAAACCAATTGGATTTTCTGGTGATACTTATCGACTTTTTGATACATTGCAATATGAAGTGTATATGACGCCACGGGCAGCAAATATTGGTTTTGGTTGGTGGTCACATGATATTGGTGGCTTTAGGGTACCAAAAGATGAAACAGATGCAGAGCGTTATGATAATTCAAATCACACAGAGTCGCCTGAATTATTTCTACGCTGGTTACAATTTGCTACATTCGCACCAATTTTTAGGACTCATTGTCGATATTGCGAACAGAGGATTTGGACGTGGGGTGATGAATGGTATCCAATGATGAAAGAAACTATGATGGAAAGACATCGATTGTTTCCATACATCAATACACATGCACATTTAGAAACATATGCAAAAGGTAGATCATTACTTGTCCCAATCTATTGGTCATCTACGAATGCTGCTTCCATGGATGAAGCATATGATCCATTGTTTACAAATACAGAATATTTATTTGGAAAACACTTTTTAGTTGCTCCAATAACACATTCATTGAAGACTACAAACACGAAAAAAATATGTAGGTAATTTTCTTTATTTTTCGAATACTATATCAGAACCTTTTTTTTTCACACATACCACTCATGTGACAAACATGCTAACATATGTTCTTATAATACTTTGCAGGGCTACCCCCAGGAGAATGGATTGATTGGTATAATAGTACTAATATGTATACTGGCCCAATAACATTAACAATGGATAATTTAAAATTATCTGATAACTTTGTCTTTGTTAATAGCTCGAGTATCATACCGACGCAAAGAGATGTGGTCCATAATAAGAATAGCAAAAGTAATATTATTGAACACAATAAGAAAAGGTCGTTGTCTGGTGGGACAACAAAGAAGACGGTTAACGATCTTGTTGAGAATAAATTGTATCCTTTATCTGATCCTGTAGTTTGGGTTATGTTCCCATCACATTTAAATGTTGCGAGGCATTTGACAGGTGAATTATTTGAAGATGATGGAATATCAATGGATTATCGGAGAAAAAAAAATAGTGGTGTGTATACAAATATTTACGCAAGAGTAACGCCTTCCACCATTTCGTGCCATGTTAACGGAAAAATTGGAAACGGATTATCAAAGGATGTAAAAAAAACAGTTCCTTCACACCGTAGGCATTGGTTTAAAATTATTGGCCGTGTTATTGATAAAGTTCAACATGTTAAATGTGGCAAAACAACTTCGTTAAAAGAGATTCGCTCATTGAACGGTACCAATAATAATAAGAGTACTACTGGATATTGGATCGATCCAAATGAAAAGGCATTATATGTCAATTGTGGGTTACAACTTGTGGAAGATGTTGATGGATTTGATGTTGAAGTAGAGTTTGTGCTATGAATACACTACATTATATTAATATTTAAAGCTAGGACCAGGTGGTATGGGTGCAACTACTGCAACATCAGATTTAACAAATGATTTATATTTATGTAAGAGCCATATATACATATATATATATACTTGCATGAACATGGCTCATGACGTGGTTCGAAGTGTGAATAAATATATATTATTATCATATATACCGGCCCTCATCATCATATTGTTCATACTACTCCTGGATCTATATTATCATTTCAGCGCAAGGAATATTATTACAACAACAATTATTAATTATAATAACACAATTTATAATAATAAAAAATAATTTCAAAATTATTACTAAATATCACTGTACACATCCTTAACATTGTTGCTATTTCGACAACATTCCTTTATTATCCCTTATAAATTCCGCCCTTGCACCCTTCCTTACGAATTGCATTCGGAATATAGGATAAGGAGCAAGGAACGGAGTCTGTGGGGGAAAGATTCCAAGTAGACGAAGGAACTATAAATAACTGGTTGACTGTTTTGAAAGCAATTAAGAATGCCAACAAATACGCATCAAAATAAAAGAATAAAGCTAACAACGGTGGTGGTAGTTGTTATTTTGAGTGCAATGGTGCGCAGCACCTCTGTAAACGGAAGGACGACATTACTCCGCTGGACTCGGAACGATGAAATGGATGACGAACAAGTTGGCTATATGCCTTCCCGCGCAGGTCCTCAAAAGATGAATGGCCAGGGTTGGTACGATAAAATGAACAATCATTGTCCAATGGGCAGTTGCTGTGGCGTGGGATGTGACAACGACGGTGACTGTTCTGGCTTTTGCAATTACTGTCGACACGGGTCGTGTACAGAAAACGATGAAATGGATGACGAACAAGTTGTTGGGCAATGGTTGAGTGTACCATATAGTCCAAGAATTAAATGCGAAGGACGTTGTCATACGAGCTATTTGCATTGCTTAAAAATGGCAGGGTCGCCCCAATTTTCTAGGGATGATTGGTACCAAAGAAATGCAAGGAACTGCCAAGCAGAAAAGAGCTCCTGCGTAAGTAGAAAGTGTTAGCCGTTTATCTGATAAAGCCCACGGTAAAAGGTTTGACGAACAAGTTGGCTATGAGCCTTCCCACGTAGGTCCTAAAATGATATATATATATATTTTAATTTTTTTTTTTATATAAAATAATAATAATAACTTTAATATCATACGTAAGAATATATAAAAGGTAATGATACTTATTATATTTTATTTTTATTTTTACTACTAAAGTTGTATCATTATTATTAATTAATTTGCTGGTTTAATCGAATGATTCATCGTTCTCGTCACAATTTGTACATTTTCCACCTCTGTAGTTTTTGACGCCAAGGCGGCTTGCTTCATAATTTGTCAATGCACCGTTTCGCTGCGCAGCATTAATAGCACTACTACTTGGGTTTGCTTTGTAACCACCAGCATTATATGTAGTACCACCGTACGAGTACGATGGTCTGCTTCCGCCACCGTCCCATCTGTCGAATAATTCATCGTTCTCGTCACAATTTGTACATTTTCCACCTCTGTAGTTTTTGACGCCAAGGCGACTTGCTTCAGAATTTGTCAATGCACCGTTTCGCTGCGCAGCATTAATAGCACTCCGACTTGGGTTTACTTTGTAACCACCAGCATTATATGTAGTACCACCGTACGAGTATGTAGTTAACCGGCGCCTTTGTATTTCATCAGGGCTACCCAATCGTCCCTGTGCATACATAGCACAGCCAAGTACACAAATGATTGTCAATAATATTGTATACAATTTCATATCAATATATAATATGTCTTTAAAATCTGTTTATAAATGTTTATAAATGTTTATAAATGTTTGAATCGCTTTTACTTTTTGTCGTTGTGTTTGTTAATTCTTATCTGTGTAGTATCCTGTGTGTGTATTCGGTTGTCGCACATCGTATATATACTTGCACACAACAATGCTGGCATAATATAATAATAATAATAATTTTTTATTATTATTATTTATTTATATTTATTATTATTTTACAACGAGAAAAGCCAACATCAACATTTATTACTATGGAAATAGCATTACCATTGTACATAATTCAAGATATTTATTATTTTTACTAATTTTTATATTGAAGACGACGCACGCTGAACTGAAACCTGTGAAAAACAAAGCTATTTAACACTACTCACTATTATTGATTTACTTGTCTAGTACAGCTAGTATTCTACGACTCGTAGTCGTCTCAGGAGACCAATAATATAAGTCTTAGTATATAACAATATGTACTTATACCTCGCGTATGAAATAATTTGCACAGGGTATAATATTCGAAAATAAATTCCTCGTATAGTCGGTGAATAGCATTACGATTATGTGCATTTTGTATCTTTAATAATAAATAATTAAAATAATAATGGCCAAAATAATCTATCTTGAATATTGAACAAATACGGTGTTGGTTATTTTGTATCTTTAAATATAATAAATAATTAAAATAATAATGGCCAAAATAATCTATCTTGATGAATATTGAAAAAATTGGCAAATACGGTGTTGGTTAGCTGTGCATTTTGTATCTTTAATAATAAATAATTAAAATAGTATAATGGCCAAAATAATCTATCTTGAATATTGGAAAAATTGGCAAATACGGTTGGCTGGTTAGGCCATGTTAGCCATATTCCATGATATTGATGTTTGTGTCACGAAGAAGTTACTGTGGGACACAAGAAGCAAAAAACTGGACACAAAAATGGAGGAATCAGAAGATGATTTTTTTTTGATTCTTTTTTTTGTTTTTTCTAATTTCAACAACACTGCTTACTATTGGGAATATAAAGCAAATAATAATAATAATAATAATAAAGAAATTTATTATTAAATTATTAGTAGTAGCTTCACACCATTTGCACCCTTTCTTCTTTCTTCATCAATTTTATATTACTCTACGTGTATCTGATTTTCATGATGGTAAACGAAAGAAACAAAAACTGGTCACGATACTATTGTCAACGATTTTCAGATATAATTAATTCATATATGTATAAATAAATATATATATATAGCATTGAATATTCCACCAAGAATGGCACATAAAATAGCGATTGCAATACTTATAGTTGGGTTTCTTCCTGGTGTTGCCGCCTTTCAATGCCCTTCAGGGAAGTACCAAGAAGGGCGTCGTCGACTCAGCGACGAAGTACAGAGTCTCCACCACAGACTAAGTGGCCGCAACCTTTATGGGTCTGCCTGTATTACGCGATACGGTTGCCCACCTTCCAGTGTCTGCTTAAGCTGTCATGTTACAGATGAAGGTTGTAATTGTGTTGAGTACAAGCCAAATTGTTATAATTGCCACTCAGGAACGTACGGAGTGGGTTGCAAAAGTAAATGCCCAGCTGGTAAGTATGGTGGTGGAACAGGGAAAAAGGACGAGAAAGCAGCTTGTCCATCCAATTGCCCACTTGGAACATTTGGCACACAATGGGGAAGCATACAAAGTAGTGGATGCCCTCGAACGTGCCCTGCTGGAAAGTATGCGATACTGGATGCAAACCTTGGTCAACACATTCGTGACTCTGAAGCTCACGCTTGCAGCTCGTGCCCACAAGGATATTATTGCGTTGGTAATATTGGCGATACTGTTGCGACAACAACAGAATGCCCTGTAGGAAAGTATGGAAATGTTACGGGTCAAAAAACAGAAGCAAAAGGATGTAATGGCATTTGTCCTAAAGGACGGTATGGTACAGCATCTGGGAAAAGTTCCGTAGCCGATGCATGTACAGTTTGTCCTGCGGATCACTACTGTGATGGCAACAAAAATACCATGTGTCCTACTGGGTACAGTACACTTGGTAATACTGGTGTAAATTCAGCGGCCGGCTGCAAACTTTGCAGCAACGATTGCACTACATGCCCTCAAAATACGTATAGCATTGGTAATGGTAATTGTGCCTATTGCCCCGAAACAACGCCAACAACAACTGGGGTGGCTGGTGCAGCTGATAAATCTGCATGTACAATATGTGGCAAAGGTTATGGCTTCAAAAATTACGGAACGGCGGCTGGAACTTGTTATCAGTGTGATGTAAATTTTAGGGGTGTTGGGTACGGTTTATGTGCCAAATGTGGTCCAAATGAAATAGCTGCCAAGGGATCCTCTGAATGTTTTAGTCCCTCTTCGTTGAAAAAACAATTTATGAGCAGTATGGATACAATTACAGCACGACAAGGCGGAATTATCAAAGCTGTTGCATTATCAAATGCAAAGTCCAACGAGGTGAAGCAGAAAGCCAAAGGTTTAGTTGCAAAACTATCCTTAGATTGGGCCACCCAAGATGTTATCAACCAGGCACAAAAAATACGCGATGAACTAGCAGCTTTACCTGCTTACAATGTCTCCAACTACTGCGATCAGGAAAAACAGCGCTTGAACGCCGGTGTCATAAGAACAGGTGTGATTATACCTATGGATGCGGAAATCGATAATAAATATTGCTTGAATGAAAATCGTAACACATTGATTAGTGCATTCTGCAATTTTCGCCCACGGTTTATCAAATTACTCAAACAAAAGGCTGGAATGGTAATTAATCCACCATATACGGGGCGCGATTTGTGGCCGAACATTTGTTGTAGAAAAGACAACTTCGAGCATTTTCGATCATGTAGCGATCCAGCTGGAGTAGTGCCAAGAGCTAAAATTGTTCCATTTGCATTGGCACAAGGTGGTAATGTAACAGTTGAAAATTTGTACGGGGAGCTTGTAGATGTTTTAAAAGTAGGTGGTTACTTACAACAAGGTATGAACAAAGCTATCGATGGTATTAAAAATGCTGATAAGCTGAAAAAGAAGATCAACGATTTGTTTAAAACAACATTGCTTTGCGGCCCTCGGGAGTTTGGTTTACCAACAAATGAAGCAATACGTTTGTGCGAATTATTTTATCCGTACGAACATATGTTAAGCACATATTTTGACGAAGTAAATCAATTACTGCAGCCATTGCAAAGAAGGCGAAGGCTCCTTGGAGTGTGGGCAGGCATGAAACAAATGTTTGCTGGCGCAGTGAATAGCGCAAATGCATTTATGTTTGGCAACAAAAAAACGAATGTAGATGGGTCGCTAGACGATTCAAATGTGAGAGTATTACAGGCAGAAGTAAGACATTTAACGCAGGAAGCCAAAGCTTCGCAAGCAGAAATGGGAGTTTTAAAGCGAGAGGCAAAAAAATCGAAAGAGAAGATATACGATTTAGAACAGCAAGACGCTGTGTTGGAAGAGAAAAACACTGTCATCGAGGAGAGATCAAAGCAAGCAAACAATTTTTTTTCTATTCTAAGGGAAAACGGTAACAGTCGAAGGCTAGGAATCGCAGAGGAAATGTGTCCAGTTGTTACCATGGGGGACATGTCAACATACCTGAAAGAGAAAGAAACGTTTTGTACTGGCTATTCACACATTGATTTAAATCACCCAGGGAAAACCGTGAACTTAGCAATTATGGCGCCATGGGATATACCAAAGTCAATGATTGTCAGCTTAAGAGAACAAGCGCGGTATGAAATATCCGACAGTTGCCCAACCCCAATGTTTTCGCCAAAAGATATATCTTTACAAAATATTGACGAGACTGATTTATTTGTGATACAATTAGATTCAACATCGCCAAATGGGTATTTGAAAAGGGAACTGCCACTGTGTGGTACAGCAAACAATGTTGCACTGAAACCACACATACCAAAAACGACCATTGATGTAAAAATTTGGCGCGACCACGAAGGTTGCTGCAAGGATACGAAAGATTACAACACGTGCAAAGAGATGAAATGTTTGTTGTCAGATGACCCAAATGGTATTGAACCGGTGAAAGATCCATGGACAAATTTACAAGTCGGCTATAATTATAAAGTAATCGGTACAACGTATACAGCAACATGTGATAATAAACCAGGAAGTAAACCATGTTCAAGCACTTCAAGAAGAAGACAGTTGCTTCAGGATGTGTATGGAAACAGTGGGGAAAGGCTTTAAGATGTTACACGTATGTGTACACACAAAAAAAAGCGGGGCATGTATATGATGTGTACACGTCGTGTGACATATTTATTTATTAAAAAATTTTTTATTTAGGCAAAATCGCTTTAGGTCTTTTTCCAATATTAAATATTATTCGTTATAAAGAAGTAAGATAATACCTTATACACTGGATAATCGATGCTAGTTTCTTGTTATAAAAACGAGGTGACTGGTAAGGTGAAAGACACAAAAGGAGGGGGGAGAGATCCGGGATTGTTCCTTGATCGTTCTTTGGAGAGTATCCATTCGGCCTTAGTGCTATTTAGTGCTAAGCAACTCAGTGAACATTGTGAGCAATGATTAAACACACATACACACCACCTAATTAATCATGAATTACACATGTATGTAAGCCATAGATGCATAATCGTGTAGATAGTTTGTTTAACACTGTTCAAAGTCTGTGAATTGAGTGAGATTTTAAAATTTTTAGAGAGAGTGGGGATACTGTGTCTGGGACCCAAAAGGAGACCGGACCAGGACCCAACCTTATATAAGTAATATTCCTGCTTTTTCTATACGTTCTAGTCTATGAAAATAAATAGCAGATTCAAATGGAAGGTATAACTTTGGGGACGTGAAGATTTAATAATTATAAAAATTTTCTTCATACACGATTCCAAAAAATCGAAATGGGAATTTTTTTACCTTAAGTGTAAAATAACACTATACACTATATGCATTTACCCGAATTTAAAACTATACACTATGTAATTTTGTTTACGCGAAAATTGACCAGTATACGGTACATTGTGAAATCTAGATGCAATAATGATCAATCATAGTAAACAGTGTTAAACCACCCCCCAGCAACTTTTCATTCGTTTTTTTCAAAAGATCGCGTTTTTGGACCCTAATTATAATGTAATAATAATAATAATAAAGAGATATAATAATAATAATAAAAATAATACCTGGTATATAATATTATACATGCTGGGGGCCGGCCCTATAATAATAATAATAATAATAATAATAATCAATCGCATTTTTTTGACATTCGAAAATCATTTTGTGATGATGGGGCTGGGCAAGAAGAAGTTTACGAACTGCGCATGTGACCTCAATATACTGGGCAACATAGACAATATTCACTATTACTTAATATTACATAATACAGAAAATTTCTGATTTCCAGCATCTACTTTGACATGGGAAACGCAGTGGTCGGCGTTCAACCGAAGATGGAGTTGCATGTCAAAGTGCTTGAACACAACAAAACCGAAGTGTACCACACTTGGGGTCTCCCTGATAGAATTCTTCCTACAACTTGGAATAATGTATATGATGTATTGGAAAATCCTCTCGCCTTTGTACGTGCTTCGCCATGGGATACGTTGAAAAATTCTTCAGGCTCTAGCGATAAAAGTTGTGACATAAATGTTCACCTTTTGAAGAAGATATTTAATTCAAAAATATTGTTTGATACAAAAGTTGACACCGACGAACTATCTGGAGTACCAGAGTCGCAGAAATTTATCGATCGTTATTTACCAGGTGTGGTAAAAAGGGATCCTTCAAGTGAAACCCGTTATATCAGTGGGAAGGCGTGGCGTGGCCAAGAGTTGTCCCGAATTCACCCCGGAGATATCCACAATAAAGCGTTGCAAGTACCTCCTGAAGAAATCAGTGGCGACTATGAGGAACCCCCCAAAAAGCAACGTATTACGACGAAATGTGGTGGAAGATTGTGGGGGCTTGGATTTGGGATTGCAAAACCGAGTAAGGACAAAAAAATAGACTTCAAGGAATTTGAGATGTTAAAAGCATCGTATCCCACACAGCTGTTGGTACGGTTCGACCCGGAGAAGAAATATCTTCTCTACGAAGCCTTTGATTTTATTCCTCAACTAGAAAAAAGCTTAAAATTTGAGACAGTAACCCCAGAAGAGTTGCAAAAAATTGAATTTATAGTTAGACAATACAACGCCATGGAATCTCCAGAAGCAAACGAGAATAGCTACGAAGTATTAATGGAGCGATCTAATGCGCGAGCGGAGGGAAGAGAACCGAATTTACCAGAGTCTGACATTGTTGATATACCTACCCCTTCACTTTCACATTCAGAAAAATGTCAGCATTATGGTCCAAAACTGATCTCGTTGCTTTTAAATTGGATTCGATGGAAAGAATCAACCTGGCGCCGTGTTCGATTTTCTATTGAAGAAATTGTTGACGCTCAGTTTACAATCTTTGATTACAAAGATAGACCCCATTGTGACATACCACATAAAATCATCGAACTGCACGAATCATCTGATATGCTGGAAGGGGGAAGGGGGAAAATTCAAGCTGAATCAAGTGGCCCAGAAATTGAGCCGCTAGGTGTGCTAAAGCTTACGCTTAATCCCAAAATGAAATCTGCTAGTTTTGCATGCACAGAAGTCCTTTCTGTTAATAAGTTTGCCCGATCTTTCGTAAAAGGCAAAGATTGGACACCGAAGGCCATTTTCAGCAAAGCCACAGTGCACTACATTGTTGGCGATGCGAGCGAAATCAAGGAATTATGTAATTTCCTTGCCTCTCGAAGTCCTAAATTGAAAAACTTTCTGAACGCGAAAAATACAGAGTTTAAAACAGGTGACACAGAAAGCGATGACGGAGAAGATTCAGACGACAGCGAAGATGGTGAAGATTTGTCCCCGGTTTATCACAATGGTGAAGCGTATTACAAAACCAAAGCTGGCGACGTTTTTAAAGGTGTTAATCAGACGCTGATCCCAGTTGAATTGAGCAAGGCTGAAATGGAGTCGATATTTCCGCATTCAGACAATGATGAGGATTGTACCGTTGCAGAGCCACCCGAGAAACGCTTAAAAACTGTAGAACCATCAAATGTTACATTCAAAAACAAAAAGGATGTTATTGATTTTCTAACTCGTGCGGGTGTAAATGTAGGCGAATTTCGTGGCTATAAAGGAGATGTAAGATACAGACTGAATGAATGTCTTTTGGCGGGACTTTTGAACGGCAGTGTAAAAGTGTCAACAGAGCTGTACAATGCAAGCGACGCTTCGGAATTTCTGAAAACTGTTTTGATCGGCAACAAAAAATGTTACAATTGCTATAAGCATGTGACGGTGAAAGTTTCTGATGTAATTGAATCACCATACATAAAGTTATGCTGTGAATTATCTGAGGAAAGTAGTGAGGAAGGAAGCGACGAAGAAAGTGACTATAAGCACGATTGTGAAGGCTGTTATGTTCAACAAATTTGTCAAGGAAAGCCAAGTCTAACGAGAAGAAAGTATTTTCATCACTGTACTGACTGTCCAAACTGGGGGGATTGTGTGGGGGATGAACGATGCCGTCATTGCCTTCGTTGCGGCAAACATTATTTTTCTGGATATACCGGTTTTCCATGTGATTGTCTAGGTGGTGGTGCTGCATATGAGGCAGAGCATTGCATGGGTTGGGGCGTTGAGGGAGATGATACGGCACGATTTAGTAGACGGCCTCAGTGTCCAGTCATTAAGCCGTTAAGTAATACCGCATTGAGTTGGAATGGTAAACTTATTGGATATGACACTGTTTCCATTGAGGATATTAAATCACAAAATGATGCAGTTCGTGCGAAGCAACGGCACGTGAAGTTAGTAGAGAAAATTGAAAGCAAAGAAAAGTATTACGCTCAAATACCTAAAAATGAAATTGAAGCAAGCTCTTGTGAAGAGCTTGAGAGTAAAATGAGTGAAATTGATGATAACCACAGTCAAATTTTAGATAAGATTAGGGAGTCTCCATTGTGTGATTTGCTTGAGACGCTACCCGAAGACAAACTTTACTCAATAGAAAAGATAAAAACTTTTCTGAGTGGGAGAGTGAGTTCGCTTGTGTTATCTATCATCTTACGCACGATTTCGACCAGCAACGCTTTAGGAAGTTCTAATACGGCTACTACAGCAGCATCACGAGGTGGCTCTAATGCGCCACCAAGTAGCTATCCTTTTTCGCGCAGATGGGGCTATGAAGAAAATCGTAGTGGGGTTCTTCCTAAAGGATCTAGGCCTAGGCTACATCAATCAGAGCTTCATCAAGGAATGCTCGTATGGGTGAATGTTACTGAGTATGACGTTGTGCGCGACTCAGAGACTAAGACTTTCTTGGAAGGATGGCAACCGTGTCGCCTAGGCCTTAGCAACTTTCCAAAGTATGTAGACGCGCACCGGTTTGAGTTTCTGAGCGAAGGGCGCTATTCTTACGCACGCTGTGTAGACGTGGAGAAGGATATGAGAGCATTGACAAAAGACGAGTTTAAAGGAGCGCTGCATTTTGAGTGTCAGGCACTGAATAGTACTGATGACATACATGAATTTATGGGAGAAGCAATTGAGCGCGCCTTGGATAAAGGCTCTATAACATTTTCAAGCATGTCTTCAATTGAAATAAGACTGCTATGCAAATTTGTGGGTCCATTCACTACCGCTTGTAAACGTATCTATAAAAAATGCAATGTTGTGTTCACTACAGACATGCTGTCTTGGTTAGGACAGATTTACGCTTCCGTAGACGATGTTGCTACCGTTAGGCGACTGGTAGAATTAACAAAGAAACCATTAAGTAGACAGGCAAGAGCAGACGTACGGGATGGTATTTGTGTACAGGAAGATGCCACAATTGATCATTTTTCTTTGCTGAAAAATATTGCCAAGGCAGGCGCTGGCGATGTATTTGATTACCTCATGAATGAGTCGGGTTTAAATTTTGAAGATAAGAGTGGCACACACAGATATGGATATGGCTTTAGATCGGAGGGAACACCTGTAGAAAAAGTTTTAGCACGTATTGCCAAGTTTGGATATACTTACTACAAAGGTGTGTCGTTGAAACATTTAGAAGGGCATTTAAAATGTATTCGGATTTGTTTGGAGCACGGTGCTACGATAACAGATGACGTCATATCGTGGTTGTCATCCATTCGGGGACCACCAGTGATACTAGTGTCTATTATGCAGTCTAAGGGTCCCAAAATGCTGCAAGAACTTTTATCTTATTTTTGCCATTCTGATTCAGAGCAGTACGTGACATCAAAAACAAATGAAAACATTACCAGTATAGCAAAAAAAAATGGCTATAATGCTGACGCAATGGTTAAGCTGAACAAAGAAAAGTACCCTGGCATTACAAAGTCAAGAAAATTAAAAAAAAACACAAAACTTTTAGGATATTGTATTGATGGTGTTGACAAAAAGTGCTACTGGTGTAATGAAATGTGGACTACATCGTCGTGGCCAGTGTATACGTATACTGATTGCATTGTAGAACTTTTGAAAGCCGGTGCAGATCCAACTGGACCATGCTCTTCTCAGCAAGATAATTTATCCAGTATTTTAGCATATGATGTCGATGCAAATGGTAGTAGTAAAAACGGAGGCAGCGATGCTAGTACTGGTAAGCGGAAGAAAAAGAAGAACAACAATGCAAACGCGAAGAAGAGACCAGTATCCGATACAACAACAAACGAAAGTATCCTCGAACGATCGTTAAGGTTGCACCCGCGTTCTGTAACCACTAGGATTCTACAGACGGTGGCCAATGATAACGATGCTGCTAATAATTTAGAAGAATTGTTTGCAAAAGAACTTTTGAAATTACGCGACGATTGTAGGGACAAATTAAAAAAGAGACGGTAATATTATAATAATCATGATGATTATTATTATTATAAATAAGAGGATATGTATATATATACAAAATCAAGACCAACCATTCGCGGATAATAGTAGTGACGTTAATGAATCACAATCAATTGACATAAATTCAATACACCTCAACAATCATGCCTCCAACGATTGTAAATCCTCGTCAGGTTCCGACAATATAGCAACCAGAGTAAGAGCAAAGAATGCAAAATCGCGGCAGAAAAAAATTCACAGGAAATCACAACATTTTACAGCTCGGAATCGAGACAACACGTCTTCTTCTGAGTCACTTTCATACGAATATTAACTCCAAAGGTACAAGTTTACTATGGACACAGATCTAGTCGAAGTAGATAATAATATATATGTGAATATCATTTACAGGGGTATATAATTTTTTTTATTTAAATTAACTGAGTAAGAGCTTATATTATATTATATATATTTTAAAATAAAAAAAATTGAAAAATGCAAGAACCGCGGCGCATTAAAGTTTTAAGTTACGAGCTTAAGTTATGATATCGACAATGGCCTTTAATCTCTAATTATAAGTTAACTTAAGAGCAAGGGAGGAAAACAATATATTTTTGCGTATACAGATTATGTCTATTCACAATCAATCCCCCAATTTTACTTATCATGCGTTGGTTTGCCAATATTCTTGAAAAACCAATCCCATCCTACACAATGGTCCTTAATCCATTTTTGACGTCTTGGAATATCTTCTGGATGATCCAATTTAAAGTTATCTAAGTCATGATGGCGTTCTTTCAGTATTTCATTACGAAATGGTAACCCTTTTGGCAACCAGCTATCGATTAAAATTTTTTTATTCGTATTTACATTGTGTGGAGTAAATATCTTTAATGAGACTGCAGGACTTTTATCACGGAATACATGACCAACTTGCGAGCAAGGCACTACGATATTACGCCCACCACCATTGCACATCCAAACTTGAAATGCTAAATCCAAATTTTCACTAGAAAATCCCTTCATAGCTTTATCGTACCCTAATAGAGTGTAATAATACGACTTTTTCATTGAAAATATCCCACCTGCATGCACAGGGGAATTATACGGTCTATACTCTTTCTTTTGCGCAGCAGCACCTCGTACGGTGCCCCATTTCATTTCAAATAAATAATTATAATCCATCTTCTGATACACTGGTAATAAAAATGCGAATGAATGATGATGGATTTGGGTAATAACGGGATTGGCCATAGTTTTTGGATTAACTTGGATTTCCCACAACAAGGGTTCTAACCACCCATCACAAACTTCTGCATGACTTTCCATGACAGTAAATGTCTCAGCAGTAGTTGCTTCGATACCTTTCACACGGCCGCGTATGAAGCCTTCTCGGTTTTGTTTTATATATCTAATTTTTGGAGAAATGTTTTTGACATAATCAATAAACTTAGTCTGCTTCAACGCAACTGCACCACCTTCTGGAAATGACGCATGACTAGGAAGTGGGTACGGTTGGTTTAGCCATTCTTCGCTAGATCCATCATCAATTAAAATGATTTCTTTTAATAATTTTGCCGGTGTATTCTTTAAAATAGTGCGTAATGTGCGCACTAACACCGTAGGCTGCTCTTCAACAAAGGTTATTATAATGCTAGTATCCAATGTAATTTTGGATGCATCATGAAACTCAACTTTACATTTGTGCACTCTTTGATCAGGTATATTTTTTCGTAATTGCCCGACTGCTTCAGCTGCACGTTTATTCCATTGATAAGGTATCATATCCGATAGCTCCTTTGCCCTTTTGTCTTGATTCATCATTTTACCTTTGTCAACCATATCTGGAAACATAATAGATAAATGGTTACTAAAAGCTCGCGGTTTCACACCACATGCACGTGCGATAATTGACATTGCAACATCTTGATTATGCAAAACTTTCACCTTTTTCGATGCAACTTTTGCAACCATACAAGTGGCTAAATCACTTGAAAACATGTACCCACCACGCTGTGAGTTATACGGTGCAAAAGTATTTGTTGGTATATCTTCCATTGATTCGTAAAATTGCGAAGCTTTATCACGAATAGGCGTATTACCCTCAACAGGGGAACCACCATAAAAATTCTTCGAGTATTTAACCCCCCCCTTCTTTAGATTACGTAATAAATCATCGACATTTACATATGTTGTTGAATCACTTTTGACAATCCATTTTGGTTTTGTATCATATGCACTTAAAGCAGTCTGTAATAATGCAATAACCATTTTAGGTTCGTCCCGATATTTCTCCGACACATCAACTACTACTATATCTTTATATTTATTGACTTCTGCTTGTATTAGAAAGCCTTTTGGTTTTGCTACAAAAAACATGTATTTCCAATTTTGTTTACCATAACGAGCAACCATGGTTGAACGAATGGCCTCTCGTTTGTCTTCCTCCCCTTCTTTAGTAAGAATACCCAAAAATAGATCGAACGAACTTTTTTTCGGCAGCTTCGCTTTAAACGGCAACCCTATTTTATTAATTGATTTTTCCATGAACCGAGAAAATATTGACTTCGGCACATCAGCATTATTGCTTTTTACAACAGGTTTTGCTATTTTTTTTGAACTAATTAACTTTGTATTTTTTTTCACAAGTTCTCTGACTTGGGTCATAGCACGATCGCTTGTTTCATCATTGCTATGTATATTATTTGGCAACATTGGCAACGCACCCTTTTGTTTCCCATTGCTACCAAAATCAAACACATGAAAAGAGTAAGCTACATAGCCAACTGCTACAATTTGAAAAATAGCACCAAAGACCAATATAACAACTATCACGTTTGACAACTTGAAAGTGGACATGGTTATACAAAGGTAGCTTAAATCCTACTTATGTATATGCGCGTATATATGCGACTGTAGCAATAACCAATACTTTGCCACCGAGGCGAATATTATACTGTAAG
>Ga0099797_100328_pt1 | contig 31274 bp, 29 predicted proteins | sample Uncmet_Sort48C_1_FD_89871 | JGI IMG/M metagenome (GOLD analysis project Ga0099797, IMG submission 89871) | Marine eukaryotic communities from CALCOFI LINE 67, Pacific Ocean - C012_Sort48C_1 | ecosystem: Environmental > Aquatic > Marine > Oceanic | place: Pacific Ocean: Monterey Bay | collected... | reverse complement strand
TCAGTTGGTGCAGTTGGTGCTTCACCTCTTGCACAGAAGTGTATTTTTCACAGCGTCCCCACATGGGGTATACTCGGACTTCCCGTTGCAAGCAGAGCGAATTAAAACGCGAAGTGTGTAATTGCTACATTCGTGATAATGTGCTGGTATTATGGGTAGAATTCGGCGCTTACATGTAGGATATCTGTACAACGTATTATTGATGTGCGCGGATGGCTGCATCTCTCCCGAATACAAGAATTTTGAAGTTGTTGTCACAAACCTATGCTTGTATTCCATTCTGCACTTACTCCAGGTCGTACCCATGGACCAAAATTTTCCGATCCCGCACGTCGCCCGAGGCTGCAGGGTCGGGGGTCACAGAGGAAATGTAGAAATGGAGCTGCAGCAGTAGACATGCTGCATCTGAGAGCAAACAGCACTGAAGTAGCAGCTGTGCTAGATGTAATTCAGTAAAGGGAGTGTGTCAGTCAATTTAATTCAATAGAGTATGACACAAGACATGCCAACCGTTACATCAAGAGCCCGCAGTGAATACACCTATATGAAAATATCCGCAATTCTCCAGTATTGTCCAGATACCTATACGACAAGTGTTTCACATATGTGAGACAATCTCAATGTTATACATAAACAACATGTACAGTGTTGCACAATTCGGTGAGGCAAACACATGACACATACACCAACAATATGCACTGGATCTCATCATACCATACCATGCAAGATACTTCTGTGTTGTTGTATATATAAATCCAGCCTCACTCGGTAGAATTTGCTGTACAGTAGTACCATACAAAGGATCACCATAGATATAGTATATATATCTACACAAAAATAGTTAAGGATCTATGTAGAATATCTGTTTACATATCATATATATAATATACGTGATAAACATAGCTTGGATCGGCAAACACACAAATAACAACACACAAAAATCAAATCTCTCTCTCTCTCTATATATATATGTGTATGAGTTGTAATTTAGGTGACTATGCGGTTCGTGCCATGGTAGTCTTGCTGGGGGAAGGCAATCATAAACAACATGTATCTGTAAGCATGTCAGTACTCACGGTATTTGCCAGGCGAAGGACCATTCCATAGGTGCTCATCGCATTCACCAGATCATCCCATTAGCCCAAATCGGCTTAGGATGTGCTTCGTTGGAAACGGTTTCCTAATATGTCCTATATGGTATTTAATATAATAGTATCAGCAGCTATATGATGTAATGTTTCCGATGTATATGTAATGTATTTTAAATATCAAGTATATATAAAACGAGGTAGGGCATGCGATGAGGTAGTCCGATTCATTGTAACCTAAATCTGAAACGCATAGCTACCAAACAACACACAAAACTACAGGGCGGTGTCGATGGGACATTACCGTTTGTGGGTGATGACGGATATGTGCGAATATGTTGGCAAACGATATTACGTGTTGTTGTGTGTCTTTGCGTGCAAGGGAAGCGGGGTCATTGACCCTTGTTGGTTGTTGTGTCCCTTGTCCCTTGTCCCACGTGATTCTGGGCTTGTATGAGTGGGCTCTTTGTCAGCATCGTTATCACCTTACCTTCAAAGGAGAGTAGATTACACAAGAGTGCAGGATTGCATTTCAAGAGAGGTCAGGCCCAAAGCATAAATAAATGGTCGTATGAGGAGGCATCATATTCATACGATAATATATAATAAGAATTCCAACACATGCTATACATATGTATAGTCTCCCGTGTGGTGGGGACAAGAGGAGAGGTATTGACCCTGCAAGTCCGTGGGTCGTCGCTTTGCTATGGTCATCATCATTCTCATCATCGTCTGCCTTAGCAAACAGATTACACAAGAGGGCAGCTTTCAGTCTAGCAATGGAGAATGCACCTCCCATCTATGCATGGGGAATATTACACCCACTGGTTTGGTTGTTTGTCTTGGCTCTTGAAAGTCCCAGAAGTGTGATTGTATTAGTCAAATGCCCTTACATGGAGCGGTAGGTTGGCATGCCCCGTATGAAAATAGGGAGATGTAGGGAAGATTGGTCATCTAATAAGAAATCCGAAGGTATTGTACAAAATGAGTTTGCATTGGATCTGCATTGGGAGCGTCTAGTGGCATGCAAAATACTCCTAGGACAAACACATCTGAACAGTTGTCCATGTCCCTATATCCCGAAAGATGTGCTGAGAAAGCCACACATCACAATATGAACCACATGGAGGTGTTTGGATGTGTGCCTTATTCTTTGGTGGTGCTTACATATCAAGCTTTCATTCTTACATTGTTTGTGTTTTCATATCCTAGGGAGTAAATATGCCGCCACCATGGGAAGGATGGGCCACACTCGGCAGCCAGACCCCATAAGTGGAATCCTGTTTTGGGGCAAGTGAGGCAGCAAATGCACTAAAGACATGAGGTTGTATGAAACTCCGAAGTACATAGCATTATGCGTGGCACATTCATGGGGTCTTCGACTTCGAGGGCCCAACCGGTCTATCTGGTGCAAATTGTCACGCACCATAAAGTTTTACAGTAGAGTTGCATTTACACATAATTTGGGATTGGTTTTGCGAGGTATGTCGTAGTTTTCCAAGAAGAACTTGAGGGGGGAGCCCCTCATAAACTTCAGGAGGGGTGTGTGTGGTGTGGGGAAGGAAGATATCATATTTGCTAAACTATGTGCATAAACAGTCTACAATTTCTTTTGACCAAGGAAGTTCTATCTAGGAATCTAGCCGCCTGTGTTCTTATTCAAGTATACTTTGACCAAATATGGAGTGGACCCACCTGACCAAACATGGCCAAGCAAGTGCATATTCTAACACGTTGCCCAATCAGGCCTCCTTTCAGGACCCCAAATGTATCTGTAGAATTCTCCGAAAGCACTCCAAATGGGGTTTCTCTAAGGAAATGGAAAACCCGATAATACCCAAATTACCCACAACTAATAATTACCAGAAATACAGGATCGATGTGTTATGCATGTTCCTTTGTGTATTGGTAGCAGTTTTTAATTGTTGGCGTAAGGTGGCAATTGCAGGCAGTGGTTGCAAGCGTGGTGTATCCTTATGCTATGGCTACAATTGCAAGCAACGGTGTTTCCTTATGCTATGTTTGCATTCGTCCAGGTTGTGTGTTTCTCTTCGGTCTGTGTTCTCTGGTATATATTGTATGCGTTAGTATGCATTGGTAAATACATAGCTTGATTGTTGGTGTGCTTGTTTTTGATTTTAATGGTCAGGGCTAAGAGACTGCTCTTCGGGAAAAGTCTATATAGTATATATGGTGTGCTGCCCAAACCGGCCTCACCTCAGAGCCTCAAATTTGTTTTCACAAATTGTCGGGAAGGGTTCCAGCCCTCAGAGAGCTTCTGTATTATCCTATCAAATTGTGACCTAACTCGACTCCGCTAGCTTTTTAGTTGGTTGTACACGATTTATACAAAGCTGTTTGGATTGTTAGGTTTCCGATCAAAAGTATGTCCGAATGGAAACAAATTGGACCAAGCAGGATTCAAGGACGTCCGTGTAGCTGCTCCCTTGCTCCCTAAAAGGATTTCACAAAAAGGGGGGATGCGGGCAGCAGAACATAGCAAAAGCGCTCATGCATGTACATGGACATGCATTACATATGCTTATGTGCTGACTTACTCCCCATCTCCCATTCATGTTTCATCGACCTAGTTTACACAGAGACTTGACTGCACTTCAATGCAATACAAGATCATACCATAATTTGGGGATCCACTTGTAAAGTCATGTGTTTTCCAATTTTATTGCTTGTAAAGAGTGGGGCTTGCTCTCTGTCCGCAGGCCGTCGACTGGCTTTCGAAAGTGCTTCAGTATGATCCCACGAAACGCCCGACCGGCTTGGAGGCACCATATCATAGCCGACTTTGACTTGTACAATCATATGTATGGAAAGGTGCCATGTTAATAAAGATGAAAGAATCGCAAGTCTGGCTCAAGTTAGTTAGCCGAGAACATTGCTCACCTTCAGCCTTCAGGCGGCGACTTGGTATGGCATGACTTCCGTGCCCGCGAATGGAGGGCTCTTCGAATGAACACTTGGGAAAGATTATGAGGACAGTAGAAGAGGAAGATCGCGAGAAGTTCTCGAACGATAAGCTGAATCAGGCGATCTCGAAGTGGCCAACCCGGCATATCGAGTGGCAGGGCTCAGCCAGTCAACCGGATGGCACGCGCTGCAGACAAGGCGGAAGCGAAGGAGGAAAAGTCGATAACGAGAACTTGAATGCCAACAATGGCTCGACAACGCTAAGGGCAAAGCCTCGCTCACAACTCGGGGAGCATCTGAGAATGCAGGTGCTGCGACAGCTATATATCCGATGCCTCTTCGATGGAACCTTGAGGTTGCAGGCTTTGCGAGCACAAAAACTGAGCAGACACAGCAGCATGGTCATGGCAGCATGTGCAGCCATGAGCCGCATCAGACGAAACCAACCCAGATGAAGGCACCAGACCAATGGGTGGCCCTACCGGATGCTGCCAGTTGCATCAACAGGTGGCCAGGCCGAGCCCGAAATTGGGCCGGAAGTCTTCCCTAACCGAAAACCAGTAGAGGACAACGGCCCTGGCCCAGCATCTCAAAACAAATACGGAAAAGACCCAGTTTGAGAGATGACCCAGCAAGCTTCTTGCTCAGGCGCAGGCTGGCTCGGACTGAAGGCTGCGAGATGCCAAGCCCCGCCAACAAAGACAAGCAGCCCAAACGCGGCAGACCACCAGATGGACAAAGCCATCAGATGATTCAGAACACCGGGCTCGACCAGCCCCCAGAAAACGATGCTGATGCAGGAAGCAGAACAGACACAGTAGTGATGTAACAGGCAAATGTGGTGTATGGCCGCCCTCTCAACATATCACGCCCCAGCCACGGGATACACCCAGCTCCAGGACCGCGGGCCGCGCGATGCTCAGCCAGTGTTGAGAAGCTAGTTCGTGATGTAGCATGCCAGAAAACACACCATCTTGAGCCCGAATGACAACAAGCAGATGACGTTCCTGATGATGCCATCACTTCCGAAGAGGGCATCTCCGCGTCTGGCTATTCCCAGCGCAGTCTCCTTGGAGAAGCTTGCAACAACGACTCCGATGATGACGAGTTCGACAACACAGGGGGGTTGAACACGGCAGAAGCTTGTAACTTCTATGCGGGGGGGTCTGACGACTCCGATCCCGATTAAGATACACACCAGTCGGCAGCAACTTGGGTTGAACATCCCAGGGCTCAGCAGGGGCATTGCGGCCCTTCTGCTACTGCCGGGTTTGACCACCCCACCAATCTAGGGCGCCAGGGCGCATTCAGCAGCAGGTGCTTGAAAGCCTGCGCAACACTCGGAGCTGCACAGCTCTCAGTTAACTTTGACACCCTTGATTGAGAGTCATGGCCACACAGTCCCATACTTAACACGTTGAGCATGACGGCGTCAATCGAACCATCGGTGACCACCGCTTGATCACCAAGTCGCAGATCTGAGACATGAGTATGCGCTTGTGGCCTTGTGCTCGGTTCCTGCGGACCATGTGCAGCCCCAGCACGGACACTGGGTTGATGCGATGTGTCGTCCCACAGGAAGACGAACACAAATAAAGTTGAAAGAATCGGTCCCCAGAGTGGGCTTTTGGCTCAAGTACCACCCTGGTCTAGTCAACCGTGGGTGGGAAATTGGGCAGTAGCCGTGACTCTCAAGGTTTTTGTGCAGCATAGCATTTATCTAACTCCTTCGTCCCGGCCCTCAATGGCTCAAGCGGTGGTGTCGCACGTCGGTGCCGGGCGAGAAGAGTTATCGAAGACACAGCTGAGGAGGCAGCAAAGATTGCACTCGCAACAATCTTACCAGAGCCTCAAGTTCAAGCTCCTGAGTGTGGTGCAGCCATTGCCTGCAGCACCAGAGGCAACACGACTAGAAGAGTTCCGTGGGTGGCTCTTTGCTCCAGGCCAGGAGTTCTCACCATGCCATGCAGCAGCTGCCATATCGAAGCCTGCCTTTTCGAAGCCCCTGTTGCACGAGTGCCAATGGTGCGGAGTACTGGCACCGGTTCGTGCTAGCAGAGTTCCAGAGAACCAGTCGTGTGGCATTTCAGGCCATCTAGCCTCGGAGGAGTCCGAGCCGCAGCTGGCCGCTTCTGTGCCCTTGCCAAGTGAACCAGTGCACCATTGCAAGTCGTCTACACCTTTGCACCGAGCTCCTGAGCCCCAGCTCCCCGAGGCAGCAGGGTTGCAAAGTGATTCAGAGCAGCATGCCATAGCAGGTGAGTCGTGTGGTCTCGATTCAAAGCCACTGCAGAGAGCTCCAGAACAGGTTGCTGTCATAGGCCAAGCAAGGTCTGGATCCAGTTCGCAGACAGTTGCCATAGACACTACGGGCTCGTCCGAGTTAGTAGCTGAGCCTAGGTCCAAGGAGAAGAAGAGATTTGAGAATGCCCCGGAGTTGGAGCAACCGCTTGGAGGAGTTGTTGAGGCATGCCAGTTGTCCGAGTCAGGCAAAGAGGAGGTTGCCGTACGAAGTTGCAGGGTTTCTGAGCAGCTTGCCGAGTCTGCAGACACGAGTGTCCCAGTTGTCCAGCCCCAGCCGCTAGCAGATGTTTTCTCTGCAGAGTGGTGGGCGCAGATGGTGAGCGCTCCAATCCCAGAGCAAGCTTCGTTGTCTGCAGGCGAGCCGGCTGCAGATCTAGTGGTCTACCGGAAAGAGGCGTCAAGGAAGCAAATGCTGGAAGGCAAGGAGACAGCCGTTGCAGATGGTAGTAGCTCCAGTTCCACTTCCAAGATGTCACTGCTCTGGGCAGCCGGCATTGAGAGGAAAAGCAACACGGATGGCAGCCAGTCAATGCAGCAGCAGCAGCCTGAGACAGCAGGCCGGGCTGTGGAAGTGTTGCAAGTGCCTCCATCACCCCCTCCAGAGCAAGTTGAGCACCCGGCCGTTGGTATCCCTGACGGCCTTAAGGCGAAGCTACTTAGTCTTGGAATTCGGGTCCCGGCAGATATGACCTTCGAGCAGTTGCAACAGGAGGTGGAGAGGAAAGCAGGTAAGCCGTCTTAGTCTTTGAGAAGCTCTTCCATGTCGCTGAGGAGATGTCCTGTCCTTAGCCCCGTGCAGGCTTTCCTTGCAATTGTGAGCCCATTATTTTTTAGAGTGTTTTCCATGCTTCGCATGTGTAGGTAGCATGCAGAGTGTTGTTCCACCGTATCAAATAATTGGCTTTGCATTTGCAGCTAGTGTTTCTGCCTCTAGTTTTGCTTTGAGTGTTTTACATGCTTATCGTGCGTAGCCAGCATGTCAGTGTTTTCCTCATTTCAAGCATTTGGCAGTGGGCAGTTCTAGCGAGAGCGTCCCAGAGTTGCCGTCCTGGCGAACGTCCTATAGTTCAACAGGATTGGCAGTAGGATTTTTTGGTGTCGGTCAGTATGTTCGCGTAGTTGTGAGTCTTACCATCGAGGCTCTAGTTTGATGGTTTTTCCTGACTTACTGCAGTCCTCGCGTGACGTCGTTGAATTGAAAAAAACCAGAGTTGGTGTGCCTATCATTTTAGAATGATTTCCGAATATGAAATCCGTACAACACTTGCGTCCTCTTGGGCAGCCAGCGTTTCACAGTGGTGCGCTCGCCTCGAGGTCACAAAAACACAAACAATGGATGACGTGTTGTAGGTTGAGGGGCGGAGCCCCTCATAAGTTTTCAGGAGGAGGCAGGGGGAAGCCCTTCATCCACAACAAAGTGTAGATATGATAATATTTGTCCAAGAGTATGTTTAAAAAAGAAACGGTTCAAGTGTTGGAGCCCAGAAAACCACTTTGGGATTCAAGGTTTCTATACCTAAAATATATAAGTAGTTTGTAAAATATTCGAGCCTCGAAGGCCCCAAAAGGATATGCCAGAACCATGCCCATATATTCAAATTCGGTTGATGCCACAAGGGGCCGCGGCCTGCGGCTGATCGGTCTACACAATTGTAAATATGTCATATACACATAATACATATTTCACAATGTCATACACATGTCGTACATATATCATGGACTTGTCATGTCATATTCTACAACATCCCTTAAAGTATTCGGTTCCGCTATTAAACGCCGCTTCAAACATTGCACCCCAATATAGAAATTGCACACATATGCTGCACAGATGGAGCCTGATATGCAATGCATTCAACGCGTGCAATAGCTATGAACAAGGGCTCAGCTCCCCACCATGTTGGCAGGCATGGTATTTGTGTTGCACACGATTTAATACGTTTTGTAATTTGTATCATATAACAATATATAGCAGTCGCTTATCACTTGGACTTGCTTTATGTGCCGCCTCCATATGTGTTTTTGTGTATTGGTAAGCGGTTGTAGAAGACCATCCGCATGGACCTAGGAAAGGCTGGTTTCTCTGCAAGGCTAGTCTGGCCCCCCCTGAGCTTTTGGATATGGTGACTGGCGGTCTTTGACATATAATGCATATAGCAAAATATGCTTGTTTGCTATGTTCAGATAACAATAGATAGCACAGTAGTAGCTATACACTTTGGCGCCCCTGCTTTATATGCTGTCTTTATTGTATTTGCTGGCGCCCTGTCTCAAAAAAACAATATGTTGGGAGTCGGCAAATGGAGCAAATTCATGAGTTGGAATGAAAGGCGCGGAAGAAGATAGCACGTGTGGTCGTACCCCCACCATTGTCGTGAGCAATTCGCTCGGTTGCTCAAAGTCGACGTGCAATGTGTGTTTCTCCTTGTTGTCCCTTAACTAATGTCATTCAATGACACCCACCTAAACTTCGACAAACTTGATCGCACGCCTTGATGGTAATGCTGTTCGTATTGGAAAGTGCTCAAAACCCTTCCTTACATAAATGTGAAATGTAAGTCATAGTGTAGCAAAGACAAAATCAAAATATGTATGACAACAGCGCGAAATAAATGCGAGTACAACGTACCATAAATTTGACAATGAGGTGATCTGGTTAACACTTGTGAATCTAGAGCAAACATGCGTCGCACATACAAACTTCATGAGAAGAAAACAGATAGAAAAACTTGCAACAGACATGCGAACGTAATGCGACGTACATGCAACATAAGTGCGGCACATCGATGTTCGCATATGTGCCCCGTTCTCAAACAGGTGAGTGCATGTTGGGTATTTGTGTTTGTATGTCTGTATATTATTTCCAACACCGGTTTGTATCAATGCTCCAAAGTCTTTTGTTGCTTACCAACTTGGACCAAGGGTAACCCTGTGTTTTTGCATGGCTTATGTGTGCCTTCTGAACATTAGAGTGATTGTCTTTCATGCAACAACAAATATGGCTTACTATGGCTTGAGCTTCTGTACTTGACCCGACTCCACTAATTGTTTGGCTTGCGTGCAGGATCTTGTGGATTGTGGGTCCTTTGTCTTTTTGCTGTGATTGTGGGGCCCATACCAGAGCTTCACTTCGTAAGCTCGCCAAGAGTTGTCCCAGAAAGATGACCACTCCCGCCATGGCTCATGCTTCGGGTCTTTGGAAGCAAGGGTTTCATTCAACTCTTGGTCATTTTATCGGGATGCTTGCTCCGATTACTCATGATGTCCCGCCGCCTGTACAGAGTGGAGACATAGGGTCTGAGTCTGATTGATCATGACAGCTAGTGCTGTGGTTACCGCGAGCTGTACAGCCGTAGCTAGTACTTCACTTCGCAGCAAGAAACTATAGTCTATTTGATGTTTCTGAGGTGGTTGGTCAAATATGGTCAAATGCTGGTCGGAAATAGGGCCCAAATTGGACCAACTAGTTTTCCAGGATAGGCTGTCCATATTGGTTGTGGTGCTGTCGAATACACCCCACCACGGCAATAAGAAATAGTTTGGGCCAGCCAGATACTCATTTGCTTTTGTGCAATAGCAATAGATAGGGAGCCCCGGCTTCCATGCCAGATTTGAGTATCCTTGATTTATTGCCGTGCTTCTTATTGCCATAGGAGGAGGTGTATGAGCCCACGGGGCATCATGGCGAACCCGTTCATGACCGTTGTTATTCGAGCTGGTGGTTGTGTTTTTGTCGAGTTCCATTCAAAAGTATGTGTGTGCCACCGCCGAGTGAGGTCAAATATTGGTCGGAAAAAGGTCCCAAATGAACCAACTAGTTTTCCAGGAGTTCCAAATGTGGTGCTGTCCCTACCGAAAATGAGCCCATGGGGCATCATGGCGAACCCGTTCATGACCGTTGGTGTTCGAGCGTGTGGTCGTGTTTTTTGTTGTCGATTTCATTCAAAGTGTGTGTTTGTGTGCCACCGCCGAGGAAGGTCCAGACCCACACACATTGCTTATTGAAGATACCGTTCACGGAAAGTATAATTAAAGTAGTTTCACATGTGTACATTTCTCCCGTGGTCAATTTGGGGTGTGCTCAAGTTTCCCCCCGCCACACCCAGTTTTAGCATTGGGAAGCTATATTTTGAAAACAAATCGGCCACCACGCCATGGGTTCCCAATATGAAACCTGGGGGAGAGTGGGCCACAACAAAGCAATTGCCACTTGGGGCTTTTCTTCCACTTCGATTATACTTTCCATCTTTAGTATCACCCAACATGTTATATAGCCCGCCATCGATTGAACGAATTCATCGCGTGGTGTACTCCTCATGTCCACTTGCTCACGAAGAGCCACCTCGGTTGGCCATACAAACGATAGAATAAACAAGTCCGAGATATGCTTGCTATGTATTTTGCACCGATATTATTTTATAGCATTGAACAAGCAGTCAAGTTGAATAAACAGCTTCTTGATGCCTATACTCTTCGCAATGACGCAGCCATGTCTGAAATTGTCTTTATAATACAAGTTGCCGATGGCAGGTGCGATTGCATCCGAAAAAGAAACCTTGCACACAACAGTGAAAAACATATGTTAACGGTTGACGTTGAGTAGATTACGAATTGAGATGTTGTCAACATACCATGATGTGCATTGGACTTACATATGTTTCAATTGTTGTTGCCTTAATTGTGGATAATATCGTTGTTCGTTTAACTTTGTCAAATAAGATGCATCTACCATCAACTTCCTTAACAAATGCCTCCATAGCAAGCGCGTGAGATGCGGATTGTCTTTCAAACATGGATTGGCATTGCAAGTGTCATGGTATTGAATGTAGCTACATTCATGTACAACAACGGAATCCTATGACACTTGTATCGAACGACAATATGAACATCATATAGCCTTCACCTAAAAAATCATGTGTTTGCTCGTTATGTTTGTATGACTTGCATATGTTTGGAACATCGGTAATTTGTGCATTTCCGCTAGGGCGGCATTACTGAGAGAGTTTCAAGTTTTCCACAAGGAGTCCGAGCGGCGGAGCCCCTCATAAGCTCCGGGAGGTGGTGGGGGAGGGCGTGACTTCCGCCCCTCGAGATTTTATTCTTGATATTTTGAGTGTTTGCTGTTGCCTATTCATCTACCTTGGCTCTACCGGTATAACTCATAAGTCACTGGGTCGAGTCGTCTCTGACAGTGTGCCGCGGGGTTGAGGGGAGACAGCTACCAGTGTGAAAACAAAAAAAAAAACATAGTTGCTTCAAGCAATTCTAAGTGGTTCAACCAACGTAAGTCTGCATAGGTCATTTTGGTAGTTTCAACACCATTTGCAGCTGCCAAGACCCGCAAGGCTTGCATGCACAAGTTCTTCGATGAGCTCCGTTCGCCACATTTCAAGCTTGCCATGCCCTTGTCGATGTTCTGGTTCTCGGATGAGGTGTGGCCTGCATTGGTGTCGAAATCTGATTGAAGTGGCGCATATTAGGAGTTTTAGGGGATCGGTGGCAAATAGTTAGCACATAGTTGAATGGCTGACAATGAAACGAAAACTATTGGAAACTCAGCGAAACTGCTAACCAGCACGGGACTGCCAACCAGCTTCAACTAATTCAACCCATTGTTACCCGCCATTGCTCGGGCATACTTTAAACTTTTATTTCGACAGGGTTCCAAAATATGCATTCGGACACCAAATTGATCGGCCAAAAGTTTTCCTCACCCGAGCACTCCTGGGGTCATGTATCAGTACATGTGTCTTCAAGTGCCTCTTCAATCACAATTCGCAACTCAAAGGCTTGCAGAGGCCACATCATCAATACAGTGTCTTCCTTGGCTTCAGGTCGCCCTTGTGAGCTTAAATTTTGATAGGTTTTGTATTGATCTATATATAAACACATACCAGTAATGCATTTGTATGTTTTTGATTGTAGTATTAGGCCCCGGTGCCCTTAATTGGGTGGCCTTAAGTCAAGAAAGGCATTGTACCGCATCCCCCCTTGATCACAACAAATTTAAAATCTCCCTGATTTAGTTCAGGTGTGGTGTGCTGTTGCGTTCACCATACCGCGGGACTCTCACAATCAGCTCCGCCCCGCAATTTCATCGGAGCTGCCTCAGGAGTGACGTAATATTGTCGAAGGTGTGGTTGGTTATGGCCGTGGACTTCTGCGTGTTTGAAATTGTGTGTTTTCAGTCACATCATATAGGAACATGTGAATATCATATGCAAACATACAACACCCGCAAACACAACAAACATGCGTAACCAACACTACAACCCAAAATACAACATATAGCCACATATCACGATAGATGTGTGCTATTCACGTGTCTCTATTGGCGTTAATAAGCATAAGTATTGTATATATGTATACATGTATAATATATGTATATACGTATAATGCATACATGTATAGATGGGTATGATTTAATAGACTTGGAAGGGCCTCCCTTAGTCACGATTGAAATGATTAGTTATTGGCTCCTACAAGTGTTGTTTTTGAAATGTTTCCCTTTGTGTGGGAAGATGTTTCGAAACAGTCTGATTAGTATTGTTGTATTACATGTGATTTTAAGTGTTGCATATCGCACATGAGTTTGGCCATGTGTTGTATTGTGTTGTTGCATGCGGCCTGAACTCCATCGTATAGTTATATGGTTCACATGTTTCATGAAAAAACATGTCTAAACACATCAAAGTATACCAATGGCCTTCGGCCTCCCCGCCACCGTGCCCCTTACTCTGGATCGGTGATCGAAGGTCGTGCTAACTCTCTTGGTGACGAGGCGGTGACTTGCGAGTGGCTTCCCATACCAGCACAGGAACTAAGACATGCACGAAAACACCAATCAACAAATGTGTACATAGTTTTAAGTTACTTTGGGGTGGCTTTGGGAATGATTGTCACGGCTTACAAGAATAAATGATCCTGCTGGGTTCGTGGGGGACCTACTCGGTCCATTCTGGGTGCCTTTGGAGCTTCATTGGGATCCCTTGGCTTGCCTTCGGGTGCCTTTGGGGGGCCATTGGGGTGCCTCTGGGGCTCCATTTGGTATCTTTGGGGGTCCATTGGCGTGCCTCTGGGTGGTTATTTGGATGCCTTTGGGCTTGAATGCTACTGTGGTGAGCAAAAGGCGGTTCGTTGATCATTCGTTTGTCCCCAAACCCCGACTTTTACGATAGAAAACGGCGGTCACCGAGTCACGATAGACATGCGAGCCGGTGCGACTAAAGTACCCTGTGGCCCCTTAAGAATCCAAGAAACCGGAACCGAGGACACTGGCCTCCCTAGAGACACCCCACTGGTGCCGGAGGCACGGTGGCGGATAGCTAAACAACTATAACACATTTCGTCACGATTTACCAACATGTTGTAACGTTTGTACCAGTTTTGTTGTGGAGTATTATAACATGTTCCGTCGTGCTTGCCAGTGCCCCGCTTGGCCCAACATTGTCACAGACAGTTCAAATATTGTCCGATCAGACATAATACTTGTTTGCAACAATATATACAAGACAACTGTTTGACTAACTCATAGGAACACAGATGGTGAATTTATTATTTGTTTATATGTATCAAAAAACGATATTCGTGCTTGGAAACCTTGTGTAATTGCTTTGTAATGTCTAGCCTCGGGGCAACAACATCAGCTCGATGAGTCCACGTGTTAGATCGATTGAAGTGAACAAACTCGATGGTGGTTTAGATGCCAACCTCTCTGGATTCAACGCGTTTGAACATGCTATTGTTCAATTGTTACATAACTTGTGCTAGATGGAGTACAATGAACACATGAATATCTGACACATGTTTAACGCAAGTTTGCATACTACACTGATTGTTGACATACTTGGAATGTGTTTGAATGCTGTCGGGTTTTGATAGGTTGTGCTTCCATAAATGAATATCCATATAGAGAGATAATTATAATGTATATCTATATACATATGTTGCAGTTGTTCCGAGGAAAACATATATATATATATATATATATATATTCATATATAGTTATCCATGAAGTATACATATATCATAATATGTATTCATACATGATTTCCAATGTCCTTTCCTTAATGAAACATTGTAACTTTCCCTTGAAAGGGCTTCACAGAAATGCATTCCATACAGGAGATGAAGCTCATGACTCCGGCCATGGAAAGGGTTCTCGTCCCCGAGTTTGTGGACGTCATCCAGGGCGGGGAAGTCCCCAGGGACTCCTGCATGTAGCAGCCAGTGGTTGCAACAGTTGCATATTGCTGATCGCCAGATATTTGTCATACTTTAGGAAGTGCACAGTTTGGTTGGAGTATATATATATATATATATATATATATATATATATATATATATGTCATTTTCGTTCGTAATGCATATATGTGTATATATATATATATATATATATATATATATATATATATATTTAGAGAGAGACATACACCCCGTTCCTTAGAAGTGGGTTCCGAATCACTGAAATCGGGATCTACTTTCAAGGAAATCTACTTTTGAGCGAATATATTTCAACGATATCTATTTCAAACAAGGAATTTGCAGACGTATGCCGGGATCTGTTTTCAACTATATGTACTTTCAATTCGTTTTTTGCAATGAATTTGGTGGCATGCATTGGGATCTGATTTAAACGATATCTTCTTTTCACGATTTTTTATTTACAAGCGATTTGGGCACAGCTGTTGGGTCCTGACTACCATGGCACCTATGTCCACAGGGCTCACTTGTAATACTAGATTCGTTATATGCCACTGAAGTAGTGTTCACCAATCCTCATCAAGGCACTCGAGTTCATCATAGAGTTCCAAAGCGTGACCGTGCTTGAGCTCATATGGGATTCTAATGGGTTTCTAAATGTTTGCAATGCTTCTATAACGAACTGTAAGGATGCCCAACGAAATCTAAAGGTTCGGGACTTACAAACTAGTCCTATGGATTCAGAACTCATGGCATTTAGGGTACAATATTGTTATTTTGACAATGCGAAGGTTTGTGCAAGGAACCTTCGCAAAATTCACAAAGAATGTGCCATGCGCTCACAGTAGCTGAGCATGTGAGCTCAATGTAGAACTCATATGCCAAGAGAGAGTCAAAGGTGCGCGAGTTGTGGCACATCTGTTTTTGTTGAGACGTGTGTCTGTCACGTTCGCACGAATTTGTACTTGAAAATTGTGTCTTCAACGGTGCAGGAGCGAGGTCGGTATAGAATCGGTCGTTCATTTCGTCCGATCCTTGGGTCTGTGACTCTTTCCATTGCATGCATGCATGCGGCATTCTCACTATGTCATGTGTACAGCTCATTATAAGCTATTTTATGATGTTGGTCAATAGTTGCACCACATTGCCAGCCATTTTTCAGAGTCCATGCAAGGCAGATGTTGATAGGATTGTCCTTACTCATTTTCAATGTTGGCCATAGCCTGTCTGCATATGATGTAGGAAGCTGATATCTCCAATGCCATAAGTAGGTGCTGAAATAATGTGTGAGTGTTTCAAAACTTACCATTGTTGAAACCATGTGGAATTAGTGGAGCAGATGTACCACATATGTGTTTGTAATATAATGCTAGCCAATGTATGAACGCATCCTTCAGAATGCCTGCTCCCCATCGTTCGCACCATTCATGCATGGGGTTTGGTGTTGTTGCGAACCTGCATACTTTTTGATAAGTAGCAAGTACTCCTGCATGCGCTAATGCTTAAAAACAGAAATGACGAAATGAAACATTCAGATGCGTTCGGCAAAGATGTAAAATACAAAGCAGTCTGCAAATGGTGTGGCGGTAATTATATATATATATATATATATATATATATATATGCATAGTGTGTCGTACATGGCTGCATTCGGTTGTCATATTGTTGTTTATGTATCTGTCCTCTTTCTAATTGTTAGAGTTATGGTTGCCGATAGCCGCCGCCGGTCGCCGACACGAGCCATCACCACGAGGTGTTGCATGCCGATGACATCAAGCCCTTGCTGAAGACACAACGGGAACGAGTAAACTATTGGCAGCGATAGAAGGAGAAGGCACCAGGTATGAATTAAAGTTGAGGAGACAAATACAAGTTAATACAGTTTGGCAGCTTTTGTTTAAGTGAGCCGCTTGAGATGCCATTTGAACAGATGGGTTGCCAGTGGTCCACCTGCACATTGATGCCAAAGAAGCGGAATCTGTTTTGGAGGCACAGCAACAGCCCAATGTGCTTCAAAATCTGAGAACGGGGCATTTTTCAACTCACAGTGCTGAGTCTTAGTCAGATCGCACATGCTCTACCGTGAATCCCCTCAGCTGAGAGAGGGAGCGCTCAAAAGACCAGTTATGTTGCAACCAGAGGGGTTGTGTAAGACTTTATTGTTGGTCGCGTTTCACCAAGTCAGTATCCCCAAACCTTGTTGCATGCGCGTCATAACATCATGAAAATGATAGTCATATTCATACTTTAACAATTTTGTGTAGGCTGTCATCATACTTGGGTTAAAATGCTGAGGTAGCTTGTAGTTTTTAGCAGTGGGGTGGGAGAGAGGGTGAAGCCATTCCCCCACCAGAGAGGGCATGTGCAAGATGTGCTGAACTATATGTCCAAACAACTTACCATTTTCAAGCAAAAACCAAGCATGATTTCAATGTTGTTTTGGAAGGGTGTCATAAAATTGTTTTGTTGTCCGACCCGGGTCCATATTGGAGTTCCGGACCAATAAATACCATGACATAGCACGGGAAGTCGAAATCCAATGGGACCAGTCCCGGGGCTTGATAAACAAATTGATATGTTTAATTGGTGTTCGATTTGTTGGGGTACCAGTTTGTTAACCAAGCAAATTCCAGCTTGGCTTTGTGTTCCTGCTGGTTGCAGCCACCAGGCCTTGGGCATCGTCAAGCGGCCAGAGCCTGGCACCTTCACTCCAACCCCCAACCTCTCGTCTACTGCGGATGAGAGGTTGCTTTTTATAGAGCACCCCCAACAACCACTAAATAACGACTCCCTCATAGTTGGGAAGTAATATAAAGTATAGCACACTTGGATACTTCCACAATCAATAAATGTCTGAATTCAAAATTATGGACTCCACCGATGCGAGTTGCGGAAACATAATAAGTATGGCGGTTTGGAGACGGAGGTGCGAACTGCGAACATCTTAATAATTTCATTCACAAACCAGGCGCGAACATTATGTGTTGCCAGGGCCCATGGGGCTCCATGGGGCCCAGGCGGGCCCATGGGAACCATGGGGCCCATGGGGCCCAGGCTGGCGGGCGGCGAGCGGAAACCATGACCTACTTCTAAAGAAATCTACTTCTTAGCGTCTTACCGCGCAGCCTTTTTTGCATCTGATGGTATAGTAGGGTTTCAATGCTTCCCAGTGGCTATTTATGGGATTGCACATCTTATTAATAAACTTATCATTTGTTCTTGTCTTCTTAGTTGGAACTTGTGTATCTCATCTGTTCGATAGTGTGCTTTCCATATTTCTATCTTTGGTTCGTTTCGTGCTGTGTGCAGGGCGTTGGGTTTTTGGCTTTGGGGGGCTTAATTTGGGGAAATGCGACACAGGCTCCCTGTAGCGCTGAAAACACAAAAAACGAAGCGAAATACATTACGAATGTACTTCTTCGAGTACTTATTTCAAGGCAGGACCCACTTGAATCGATTGACTTGTAATGGCCAGTCCAGTATTGCCGCTGTGGTATTTATGTCCGGTCTGTCTCGGTAGCTCTTTGCAAGTGTTGGTATCTGGTAGTTGTCAAGAATTTGGGTCCAAGTTGTGCGATGTGTGTGGTTTGTAATCGTTTGTGGTGGTTCGACCGTTGTTTGTAGTTTTTGGTATGTGTGACTTTATTTGCTCAATCTGGCGGTATGTGTCTCTGTAAATGTATATATTTCGCGGTAGCAATGTACAGATACGCTGACCACTATGCAAAAGAGGCAGCAACAATCATCGAATATGAAGAGCACCAGAAGAGTTGCCTCACAGGAATCCACACAACAGCACGGCTAATCCAAAACAGAATAATGCACATCATCTCCTGCCACAGCCCCGAATCCATCACCGAAAAGAGAGCCCAAGCAATATAAAGCCTCCATTCGAAACATTGAATATTGATAAAACAATTGAAGGATGTTGGCCATGTGGGCAAACTTAGCATAAAGCCAACAGGAGAAAAATGGTATGCCAGGGTTCTGCACTGGGAGCTATGAATTAGAGGGAGTAGCTATTCCTAATTGTGGGATAACCAGTATCCCTCTTGGAAGAGAACCCATGGTTAGGGGTGCAACTGTTGATGGCACCCATAAATGAGGAGTTAACGAAGGGATACTCTTCTGCATGACTTGCGCCTAATGCGATAAACAAGGTGGGGAATCTTGGTTGTTCATGCTTATTGAAGCCGGAGAATGCTACACAGGCATGCATGCTGAAAAGGATGAACAAAGGACTTACCCTACCAATAAAATCGTCTTCCCTAATCCGCCATGTTCACAGGATGGGGAAACAAAAGTGTACCTCAGCGCAGAAGCCAAAAAATCAGTAGAGCCATGGGCAATACTCAAACACTCAACCACAAACACAGCAGATGTTACGGGATCTGTTGCTGTTAGCGAGTAGCAACAAGTGATTGCTGCGAAAGCCTACAGTCCATTCAGCTACAGAGACAGTGCTCAGCACTCTGCCTTAGGCAAGTGCGCATGGGACCTCACTTTCGAGAAGAGAGCAGTGCAAATCAAACACAATTTGTAGATATGTCGGTTTGTGTAGTAATTATTGGCCAGGGCTAAGATACGCCTTTGCAAGAGCAGCCTAGCTATTTATTTAGGATGGCTTGTGTGTATGTGAGGCAGGATGATGGTAGATTCAAGTTGAAAGAGGGCAGAGCCCAACAAACACCCCAGAATTGACAAATATAAATAAGCATGCAGCACGAATCAGCAAAGAATTAGCAGGTAAACCGACTATCACACATGTACGTATCAAATGTGTTTCATGCGATATGTGCATATCGGGTACGCTGAAGTTACATATATATATATATTGGATGTGTATCACAGGTCATCTGTATCTTCCAGTTTGGGCTGCATGAGCCCTACCTTGATTGTGTACCCTTACTTGTTATTGTGTTTCACTGGTTTGATGGGGGCTCAGTCCATTCAACGAAAGCAATGGGGCCCAGTACATGATTCCGTTATATGTTAAATATATGCATACTTTGAGAACAAATTATGAATACCCATACCTGGCCAATGCCTCTATTTTGGATTATTTAAACAGTGGTCTTGATCACGCGTTCGTTTTCATAATGGTGGATGGAAAACTAATACCTGATCAATACCACTTTTTAAATAATTCCAAATAGAGGCCTTGACCAGGTATGAGTATTAAACTCATGTACTTGGGTCGAATTCCTGAGGTAGTGTGTAGTATGAAGGCCGAACCCGCTCATGAACTTCAGGATAGAGTGTGCGCTGTATTGTTTGCAAACACATGTTCTTGAAGCACTTCTGTATTGTCCAACCAATTGAAATCCACATAGGCTGGTCGGCTCCAAAGCCAATAAAACAACGAACATCTACACTCTCATTATTAATTCCGAAACCACAAATATCCCCAAAACAATAATTCATTACCAATACGTAGGCCCCCAAACAATAATTACCAATAATGGTTTTCGGTCAACCAACAATTACCACTAAATACAAGTACATATTGTCGGACAATATTTACGTGGTTAACCAACTATCAATTAATGGTGATTATTAGTGTTGGGTCGAATTATTGGTAATTAATTGTTGGCTTTTTGGTATTTGTGGTTAGGGCACTTTTGGGAGTTCACAGGTGTATGGGCTTTGGGGCCGACCAACACATAGGCTTATGGTTGGGTTTCTTCTTTCTTTTCTACCTCGAAGGAGTTCATTTGTTAAACATATAGAGAAGGCGACTGCAAAGGTCGGGAGGGTGGAGTTTGCCCGCCCGCCCCTGCCCTCGTGGAAACCGTTGTGGAATTTGGGAAGGCAGCACGCATTATTATATGGGGGGATGATATGATGAGATCTGTTATGGTATGCTTTGGAGCAATGTCATATCGGCTTTGTGTAGACCGTTGGCTCTCTCTTCTGTTGCCTATTCAAACTTGGTAGCATTTTGGAGACCAATGTGAGGCCATGGGTCACGGTTTGTTGAAGGCATGTTTAGACCCTCGGGTGCTTCCTGAAAGCCTTAGATCCTATAGGGCCGAGCATGACTAGGTTAACGGATCCTTCGCCGTATGTGGAACTAATTTTCAAGTAGGGTTGTGGCAACTAATCGCTCACTAGTGCTACAACAATATATGCAACAAATTCACATATGTGTTTTATCATGCTAGTTTATGATACTAAACAGTGGAGTGGAGCACGCTCCGGCGAGGTGTGAAACATAGGTAATTAGCATAGAATAATACATAAACACATATCAATCGTATTTAGCCATTACAGTTTTCGTCCGCGTTTTGTTCTCGATGCATCTAAATACAGTTTGTTACCATCCTCCCCATGCACAAGCAGTTATTTGTTCGAGTTATGAAATTCGGTTTGGTGTGTCATTACAGTGCTTGCTAATTAGTTTTTAATTGCAAACGTGTCTCCTAATCAATAATTTCACATATTTGGGCACTAAATGTACCTGAATTAAGGTATGGTCATGAACACTTGGAAGAAGCAGCTGGCACAGAGCAAGCTGCCCAATACCATGTTTTTTGCTATTTCTTATTCAAACTCATGTCTTTTTTGCATTCAATTCTTCCCCGGTCCAAATCAAGAAGTCCACGAAGGGGCCTGGCCGCTCTGGCTAGGGAGGCAGTGAATGCAACGAAGACATGGTTGCATTTCCTTGGATGGAATTCCGGATCTGGTTTTGAGTTTTGTTAAGGGAGTCTTAGGGGTGCAGTCCCTTATATTTCCTCAGGGACATTTGTCAAAAATATATGGTCTAGTTACACACATACACCCGCTATTTAAGAAACACCACCCTGCTCCGAGAGTCTCAAAAAATCTCAAGTGTTGGGGGAGTCGCACGAGTCTCAGAGTATTTCTGAATTTCTTGATTTCTTGAGAAATCCTTTGATTTCAGATGGTTCGAATGATGTCTTCAGAATTCTGATGATTTCCTAAAGACATAACAATTTTAAGAATTCCTATGAGTTCCCTAAGAAATCTAGTGAGTTTCATCCAACTTTTCTGCAGAAAACTATCGCTGCAGTTGACTACTTCAATGTGGGCACTCACTGCCTAGACTCTGGCCAAGAAAGTAAGAAATGGCCCCTTCGAAAGTCTCATTTCTTGAGTGTCTATTTCTTGAATGGCAGGGGGTGTATGGGCATCTTTGCGAGGCCCTGAATCCGTGTGATCTATGGCATTGTTGTTGTCAAGCCTAAACTGAGAAACAGCGGTCATTCAGTCACCAGGGGCCTAGGCCGGGCCGGGGCCCACAGTCGGGTGGGTGGCTCGTATTATTCTGGTGAGAGGTGGGTGCTCGTATCGGTTTCACACGAGCAAGCTCTTAGATAAAATGGTTTCTGTGGTTTTCTAAGACCTGGAGCGGCTCCTCTCAAGAACACGAAGTCATGTTTTCTTACTGACTACAAGGCAAACTCGAAATTACCGAATTACATACCAAGTACATGCGATCCGGGTTTGCCTTTTTGTGGTGACGCAGTTTTGTTTGGGTGTTGTTTGATGTTCTTGGTTTTCTACGGAGGGATTGACATTTTCGCATTGTCTGATAATTCCATAGTGCATGCACCAAACGTTCTTAAACATGTACAAATGTATTGCACAGTTGAGCAAGGCCTTGGCCAGCCAGAGAAGTCTTAGTTGTTTGTCGAAGCTTGTCGCTAACAACAACTCCACAACCAAACCACATCACATGGATTATCGGTTTTGATTTCCTATACGTTGTGTGTGTGTTTTTTCTTTTGGGGTCTGGCATAAACACATTATCTTTGGGGTCGGTCTATTAATACCGTTTCTTCTAGATAAGATAATGCCTAGGATACTGTCTTAGAGTAAATCAAAGTTATGAATCAATCGTCGGTATTGCTATTAAATGAATCAATGGCCAATGAGTCAAACATCACCATTGTCTATCAATTATGTATTATTGAGTGTTGCCTGTCGATTATGGATTACTGGGTATTATGTTATAGCTTGCATTTGGTGTGTGTGCTGCGTCTGTGTACTCAGTGCCTCTACCGGGGAAGTCTCTGCCTTCGGGCGCCCATTGCCGGTGCTAGAAGAAGAGGAGGAGGAGAAGAAGAAACCTCGCAGGAGAAAGCCGAAGGACTAGTATATAGCATTGCAGCATACTGCTCTAAGGCGATTGCCAAGTTCGCACACTTCTTGTATTTGTTCTGTCCATTGTGCCACACCATATACTTAATTTATCTTAATTTGTCATCGATTGTTTATTGGTTCATTACTTAGACAAATACCGTAGCTTTATACTTTCAATGAACTTATAATAAAGTTTCAATGGAAGATGGTGAAACTCTGAATATTTGTTCTGCCAGCCCGCAGAACAGCGAGCACATGATGTAAAGCGGTTAACATCCGGAGAACATGGAGAACATGAGAGACAGATATGAACTTGTATACATTTGCCTTGTGTACGTTGCTCGTACATGTGTTCGTGTGTTCGCTCTCAGCCAATAATCTGTTGGTGACCGTGTTCAAGGCTAGCGAGTGCGACTTGAAAAAAAAAACATCGGTTGTCTCTGAAGGACCATGCCGAACATATTAATGGGATTTGTTTGTTCAACTTCAGCTTACTTGGGTTTCTCGAGGCATTGAATGACAATCTCGGAAAACGAAGCAGCCGGCTGAGGAAAAGTACGATGTCCTCACGCCTCGTGCGCCACGCATGCTGGATTCGTGTTCTCATAGGCGACAATACCTATGACGGTAATGTGAAATACACATCTATGTTTAGTCCGGCCTCGTGTTCATTCCCCAATGTAAACTTGGCGGCCTCGTATTGTACTACTCCGTGATGGCATTACAGACTTAGGCCTTCATATATGAGTCTATCCAGTGTGTAGCACTACTCTCCCACTCCATTTGCCAGTCCTTTGTTTGGGAGATGGTGGAGTTTTCTGTGTGGGGCCATGTGTCAGTGGAGGGCATTGCATGTCAAGAAGGATGGCCCGCTGGCTACCACACAGCAAAACTTTAGCAGGAGACAGACATGTGGACGAGACATATGTCCCATGGTAGCCCGTGCTTACCTTTGTTCCTTGGATCCCAGCCAGTGTGGCATGTTCCCAAAGAGTTGTGCTTTGTTTACTTAGGCAGCTAGTCATGGATGGTTGACAGGTACGCATTAACAATTGGCACGCGTGCCCAACCTCATGTACAAGACAGCCCAGCCAGCCCTGTCAGCCCAGCCAGTCCAACCAGCCCAGCCAGGCCAGCCCGGCCAGCCAGCCCAGCCAGCCCCGCCCGAACGCACGGATGCACGAATTAAAGAGCCAGCCCAGCCAGCCCAGCCAGCCCAACCAGCCCCGCCAGCCCAGCCAGCCCACCCATCCCAGTCAGCCCACCCAGCCCAGCCAGGAGGAGGAGGAGGAGGCCCGGACGCACGCACGCATGCACTCACGCACACACACTCGCACACACAGACAGACGAATTAATTTGCGAAGGCTGCCCGGGAGGCAGCCAGCCCAGCCCTGCAGCCCAGCCTGCCTTGGCTGCCCAACCAGGCCAGCCAGCTCAGCCAGCCCAGCAAGGAGGATGAGAAAGAGGAGGAGTCACGGACACGCACGGACTCACGCACGCATGCACGGACGGACGAATTAAAGATTTGTGAAGGCGGCCCGGGAGGCAGCCAGCCCAGAAGGCGGCCCGGGAGGCAGCCAGCCCAGCCAGCCCAGCCAGCCCAGCCAGCCCAGCCAGCCCAGCCGGCCCAGCCAGCCTTGCCCAGCCAGCCCAGCCAGCCCAGCCAGCCCAGCCAGGAGGAGGAGTAGGAAGAAGAGCAGGAGGTGCAGGAGAAGGAAGAGCAGGAGGAGGGGGAGCATGAGCAGGAGGAGGAGGAGGTGGATGAGGAGGAGGAAAAGGAGGAGGCACGGACTCACACCCGCACAGACGCGCGAACGAAATCAAAGAGTCCGAGATCTAGACACGAGTGGTGCATGAGAATAAATAGTATTGTGTATAATTACATTATATGTGTATATATATATGTATTTTTATTTGTTTGAGCGTCGTGTCGTTGCGAGAAAATCCAGGTTATTTTCCATGGCGGGTCTTGGACATGGATGCACATTGGTTTCGACGTGTGGGTGCTCGCATGGGCAAATCTCACGACACACTTGCCACTCGCATCAGTAAGTTAGGAGAACTTGACGAGTGCTATAACAACCAAACAGCCAAATGTACACATGTGCTACATGATTACAACTGTAAAGACTTACAGCACCGTTTACGCAAGCGTTGTCAATACCTCCATGCTCCTATGGATACCTGTAATGGCGCTACTTTTTAATAATTCACTGGTCTGTATGTATCATCACGCTCTATGGAATTCCAGCTTAGTGCCCCATGGTCGCCTGAGAGCATGCATTCGTCCAGGAGGGCAGAGGTGACGAGGAGAAGGAGAAGAGACCGGCAGGTGGCTCTTGCTGTATGACCTGACAAAAATATGCACATATTAAAAGTTCCAAACCTACACAATGCAGAGGTCATCAGGGAAATCACAAATATATGCAAAACATATGACACGATAATTCGTTCCGAACGACCAAAAGTATGAGTAGCCAGTGTCAGATTATGTTAGTATTAGGTTCTTAGTGTTTGTGTATGTGCATTGAATGCAAACTGTGTCCGCATCCTCCATGTTACGGTTGGTCTTGTATGACTTATAATTTTGCATGTGCCCCGACTAAATATAAACTCCATTGGGTTCGCGCTTGCAATGTGCAGAGACAATATCCTCTAGGTCACAAGAGCGGTTTCCTTTGCATGTAATTGGAATTGTTTTCAAGGGCAAGGACAACACCATCAGATGAATTATTCATCCTTGAAGGGTGACATGTAATTTTGTAAAGTTCCTATAGCCATGAGTGTCGGACTTGACACTCATTTATTACAGGAAATCGTACTCATAATTATGGAATGTGCCGAAATGAGTGACATCTTTCATACATGTGAGTTTGAGTTTTGGGCGCAATGCCTTGAAAACAAAATTGAATGTGGTTCCATAGGGTACGTGAAGCGTTTCACACGAACCACATGAAATGCTGGGGACAAGCTCCCAGAGACCAGACCAAAGTTGAACACTAAAAGAATGGGGACGCCTCGCGCCCCACAAAATGTGTGCCCATGGGTAAAATTTGGGGTGTTGGTGTGTGTGTGTTGTACATGTTTCGTGGACTCTGGCAGCTTCTGCACATAACTCAGACACCATCGGCAGGCCGGCTGGATCTTCAAATTATGAATCACATTACATCTATTACTTGCGAGTCCGACCTCCACCCAAACTCCAGAGTCAGTGCTAACACAGAAAGCCAACACCCAAACCAAGACCACCCAAGCGAAGATCTTTCCTAACATTGAAGTTGGGGGCATGGGGGAAAGGTGTGCGTGAATCCAAAAATGGAACAAGTTATTGGCATCGAATGGAAAAGTAGCCTAGTTAATGGTGTCAACAGTAGTCCGTCCAGGGTGTTTCCTCAAGGAAAGGATGGTTTCTCTCCGAGCGTTTTTCACCCATGTGCTGTTGGTGGCCAGACTTAAATGGCGCAAATATTTTAACGACCAACAATCTCAGACGAGTACTGCGCCAACGTCGAAGAAGCACTAGGTGAAGTTAAAACTCATCCTCCTGTCCTGTGCACTCGAATTCGTGCCAATTTTCTGGCTCAAGGACAGGAGGTAAAATAGAGTTGCAGTCATGGTCCCATATTGGGTTACCATCAGTGCATGCAGGATTGTCAACTTGCTGTAGCTCGCCCACGGCAACTGGCAATGCTTTCTGCCTGTTCTCCAAAATGGAGATGGCCATTGTGTGAATAATCTCAGCGAATGCGATACGCCTTAAGGCGCCACGGACAACATTTTGACCTGGCTGGTGCTGGAGCGCTCCTAAGCGGGCTAGAGCATCGGCACCGGCATTCATGCGCGTGAAAATAGGATCTCCTAAGCCGAGATCAAGATCATCAATAGAGAGGTGGCTAGGGTGCCAGGTGCATTCGAATAAGTTGGCCTTGGCGGGCGCCAGTTCAGCTATCTGCTGCCACAGGTCAAAATGTGTAGTATTATCGTTATGCATATCCGGGGGGACCCCACCGTGCTCAAGGATAACCTGAAGAGTACTAAATACGTATTTAGAGTCCGTGATGACAATGGTTGGCCGCCACAAGATATGTAAAAAAGCCAGCATAGCCGCGACCTCGCCGCGCTGCGCTGACTGCGGGAGCCCCGGGACCGGGACGGCCACGTTGGAAGTGTGGTTGTCTCCGAAGAAGACTCCAGCGCCCGTGCGGGCGAGAAGGCTGTGAGTGGGATGGGTGCAAGACCCGTCCGTGGCGGCGAGAAGCCACTCCTTGCCGTCTTTCCAACGTGTGCGGAGGGCCTCTGCAGGCCCGGAATCATTTCCGATCGAGAAAACACGCAGTGGCGGCGTAACCACCTGATTGTGAAAGGCCTCCACGGCCAGAGGGCATTGGAGAAACAAACCTGCCAACAACGTGCAAGGTGGACAATCAAGATCTGCTAACGTGCAAAATTGGCGAAAAGGTTGGCGAGCATGCTCCCATTTTGGGCATCTATAGAGGATGTGTTGTGTGTCTTCTGGTTCCAACCCACAAAACTGGCACATGTTGCTATCTACCGCTGCAAAACCAGCAGCATGCATTCTGCATTGCGTGTGGATGCTGCCGGTCAAGAGATTGATAAGCCAGGCACGCTCCATGCCCTTGCAACTAGGTTTGTTCAGAACTATACAGGTGGCATCCCGATCGAGGCCCCATTTGTAGCCTGCTAGGCCAAACATATCGGCACGGTTCCGATTTGTTTTTTGCAACCAAATGCGCCTGGTGCTTTCACGCCCCATGTGACACTCATTTATTACAGGAAATCGTACTCATAATTATGGAATGTGCCGAAATGAGTGACATCTTTCATACATGTGAGTTTGAGTTTTGGGCGCAATGCCTTGAAAACAAAATTGAATGTGGTTCCATAGGGTACGTGAAGCGTTTCACACGAACCACATGAAATGCTGGGGACAAGCTCCCAGAGACCAGACCAAAGTTGAACACTAAAAGAATGGGGACGCCTCGCGCCCCACAAAATGTGTGCCCATGGGTAAAATTTGGGGTGTTGGTGTGTGTGTGTGTTGTACATGTTTCGTGGACTCTGGCAGCTTCTGCACATAACTCAGACACCATCGGCAGGCCGGCTGGATCTTCAAATTATGAATCACATTACATCTATTACTTGCGAGTCCGACCTCCACCCAAACTCCAGAGTCAGTGCTAACACAGAAAGCCAACACCCAAACCAAGACCACCCAAGCGAAGATCTTTCCTAACATTGAAGTTGGGGGCATGGGGGAAAGGTGTGCGTGAATCCAAAAATGGAACAAGTTATTGGCATCGAATGGAAAAGTAGCCTAGTTAATGGTGTCAACAGTAGTCCGTCCAGGGTGTTTCCTCAAGGAAAGGATGGTTTCTCTCCGAGCGTTTTTCACCCATGTGCTGTTGGTGGCCAGACTTAAATGGCGCAAATAACATAGGTAGTGGCGACCGGCCCGCGGGCTAGCGCTAGTTTGCCTTCATACACAAATCAATCACTAAATTTAATAGAACCATTTTGGGAAATTTTGAAGAATCTGAAATCGTATTTCCCATAAAATCTAACACGATGGTTTACACAAATGAAATCATATAACTCGAGGAAATCTTGGTCAAATCGAGTGACACTGGAGACGACATTCTATAATCAATATCATTATCCTATCAGATGCCTGTGAGTTTCATAATTGTTGAGGAAGTTGTTTGAATTCATGTCATCCTGACCCCAGGCATGTGTTGAAAGGAGGTTCTGACCCGTAGCTGATGACACTCGATAATGCGGATAAGCGGGCACACGGGGGATAGGGGCGATACATGGATGAGCTCCGAAAAGATTGATTCTGTGGGCAGGTTGCGGAGTTGACCCCCACTTGCTCGGAAAATAATATCCAATCTTCATCAAAATCCAGGAAGGTGTCCAAGGTGCCCCAAAGGGGCCCAAAAGCGGCCCATATGCACAAATTAATTTGTATGTATATAATGACGCTTGGGGAAGCTTACAACAAATTCACAACATTCCCCCCCTTTGAGATCACCGATCAGGTTTATACTTAGGGCAAGCGGGTGCACGCATGTGTCCGCCTTGGCCGCCGTCGTGCTACTAATAACATTTTTATTGAAGACGCCTACGGCGGGTCATCGCCGCACCCCACAGCAATATGCGCATACTGTGTGTGAGCATGTGAGCTCCTGGGGAAGAGTGTGCTTAGTGACGGCTCTTTCAGCAGGTAGAGTTCACGGCGACAATCATAGGAGCCAGAAGCGGAAGCAAAACCAGAAGCTGAAGCAAAAGCAGAAGAAGGAGCAGAAGCAGAAGCAGAAGCCGAAGCGAAAGCAGCGCCCAGTTTAGGAAAAACAGATGACATCTTGTAGAAAGCAGGACAAAAGATGCATGTAGGCCTCATTTGGGTGTCTCTTGAAACTGGTGCCGAAAACGTGTCGACAAAATTAAGCGGTGCCTCCCAGTTTGGTGCTTTGGTGCCAAAAATCCCATCGGAACCCCTTCGAAATTCTGTTGAAATTCAGTGTGTCCCCGAAATTGCGCGGAGCTTGATTTTAGTGTCAAAAGTTGTCTCCCAAACACAGCATTTTCCACATTTCGGAAAGAATTTTCAGCGATAATGGCGCAAAAGAGCATTCGCAGAATACCTAGGTATTCATTGTGTGGATTGAGGATTGGGCCCCCCCTGGCAGCTGAAATGCACGCACTTTCGCAATCCAAGGCACCTGAAAAAAAGCAAAGAAAACACATTATGTTTCCCCCAAATTTCAGGATTTGGGGCGTCTCCGGGGCACGCTTTGGGTTCACTTTTGGCGTGATTTTGCTGTTTTGGGGGGTCTCGGAATTTTGTTGTATTTTTGATGGATTTGGGTGAGTCGGCGGCGGATGCGCGGCCTGCGTAACTTGCGTTTATGCAGAAGTTGCTCGGAGTTTATCACGCCCTGCTGCCCCTGCGGCGGTGCGGCGAATTTAGTGGCTTCGCTCATGCCGCCGACCACTTCAAAAAATGTTGTGAATATTCGAAGATTCGTTGTTGAGTGTTTGTTGTCAGGGCAGCAGTTTTTAGGACCTCTGGGATGACTTGTGACTCATTTTGGTAGCCTTGGGCGTCATTTGTAATGAACTTTGTGGGTTTGGGGCTTCAGTGGACGACATTGGCACGCCAAAGTGGCTTCCCCGCAGATTTTCCACCCACCCCCACCCATCCATGACCCTAGCTTTGCACCCAAAGTCGTCGGAAACGCATTCGGAGGAACAATGTCCAAGGTTGTAACGTTTTTTTTTGAAGTAGGCCATTCTAAGAATAGTTTCTTTGAACGCCCAGGGACACAGAACCCTGAAAACGGGCAAACGGCACGACAATGAGTCGAATTCCCATCAACTCAGACACAGCAAACAATGCACCATATCAGCCACAATTGAATACCACTTGGAAATCATTTGGGAGCCATGGACGTGGAAATCACAATTCTTGCATGTTTTTGTTAGGTGTGTGGAGACAGCTATAATTCAACATATTCCAAAGGGAGATGAGCACAAAACCCGGGGGGGGTTTTAAACATCAGTTTCAGATCCCCGGGGGAGCAAAAAGGAGGGTAGAGAAGAGCACATGCATCCCACACGGTGTCCGCCTTGACCGCTGTCATGCTACTATAATAACATATTTATCATTTCCATCAACAACATATGAAAACCACGAACACGGCCAAGGCGGTCACCCCCTTATGTCCGATATCCGGAAGGACAAATCCGCAGGTCTGCAGACGACTCAAAGACCTACTACCCAGAGACTTGCGATCCAACGACCAAAACCCAGACAGCGCTCACATGACGACCACGAACCCGACGACTTGCAACCTGAAGGAAGCGAGAGGCCGCGAGGCAGGAGTCCAAGAGGCGAGAGGTTGCGGGGCAAGAGTCAGGAGGCAAGCATTTGGGGAACTGACCAGTCAAGAAACTTCCGATGGTCAAGGCTCGCAACCCAAAGACTTGCGATCTAGGGAACAACGACCCAGACAAGCCCAATCCGACGACCACCACGCAGATAGCCACAACCCGACAACGTGCGACCCGAAGACCTGTAAACCGAAGCAGGCAAGAGTCCAAGAGGCAAGAGGCCGAGAGGCAGGAGTGCAAGAGGTGAGACGTAAGGCACGAGCTCAAGATGCGAGAACCCAGAAAGCCAGATTCCAGGAGGTGTGCGGGTGGGGACAGAAACACTGGTCCAGCCTAGTGTCTCGGCTTAGGTAACCCCGCCGACACTTGGAAACCGCTTCCAATTGAAATGCAAAGCAACACTTTTCTTGTCAGATGACCTCATTAATCAGGCTATGCCTGGGCTTCATTTGAAGTCGCCCACTGGTTCTTTCCAGCGAAATGCACACACAAGCAAAAAGGCATGCACAACACATCCTGAACGTATCTGCTTTCCGCCGTGTCACCGTGTCGCCGTGTCACCTGCAGCAATTGCCTCCCAATATTCCATCCGAGGTCTTATCCAAAATGCTCGACTGTACATTTGGCAACAAACATCCTATTTGGTTGTCTTGTTTTGTTCCCGGTCGGTCATGTCAGATCTTTGTGAATACTCTCAGGGGCACCTGCTCTCAACCCCCCATACTGCCAACTTC
>Ga0099797_100327_pt1 | contig 31328 bp, 19 predicted proteins | sample Uncmet_Sort48C_1_FD_89871 | JGI IMG/M metagenome (GOLD analysis project Ga0099797, IMG submission 89871) | Marine eukaryotic communities from CALCOFI LINE 67, Pacific Ocean - C012_Sort48C_1 | ecosystem: Environmental > Aquatic > Marine > Oceanic | place: Pacific Ocean: Monterey Bay | collected... | reverse complement strand
ACGACGTTACGGTTCAAGGCTCAATGTCTCAGCCTGAGGAGTTTTTGAAGCATATTTACAAAGAGTGGCAGAAATACGATGGATGGTATCATATGCTGAAGAAACTTCCAGAGAAAGCGGTAAGGATAGATCACCAATGGTTGGGAAAATATATGGATGAAAACAAAAATATCCTGGATGTAGATCTTTCCTTGGAGAAATTGTTGGGTGGAGATTCACCATATGCTGGCAAGCCTGTAAGTCAGATTCCAATATTGCGGGGACGTTTGCACGATTGGGAGAAGGATATTTCGCGTGAAGACTTACATGATGACAAATTTCGTTATCACACGGTAGCGGTGGTAAAAAAGGAGGGAGTAGTCTCTGGTGAGAACCTAAACCGTCTACAGTGCGAAAACGCGGAGGAATTTTGGAATCTAGAGTCGTTGCAGAAACAAATTGTGATTAATCCTGCATCTGTTGGTGATATAATTCAGTGCTTAAGGGACACGAAGAGACTCAAACGGTCCTAACTCTCCCGACCCCTGGGACCCTGATTTTTTTTTCTCGATATTATTTATTTATGTTGTGTGTTGTGTAGAAATTGTGTAAAGTTGCATAACTTTTATTAATTGCTTACTAGAGTTAGTGTCGGTATTTATTTGTTGTGATTTAAATAGTAGTTATTTCTTGGTACTAGTAGCCTTTTCATGTATTTATTGCGGGTGTGGGGTACTTGTTTATTGATATCTCTTTTAGAAACTAGTTTTCTCTACTAAAACCTTGTGTAGTTTTTGGTGTAGTCTTTTAGTAATTGTTTTTTCGTAGTCTAGGTAATGTCATAGTCCAAACATTCTTTGTAGGCCCCATTGGCCAATTTCTCTACTTGGTACTAAGTTACAGTATCCGATGATACTTTCCGAATGATGCGTGTTTGATATTAAGAGCAGTGAGAATTCACATTGTCTTGATCTGTGGAACTGCTCTCTAAAACTGGTCACACGATCTGGCAACTTGCAAGTACTAACAAATCTAAAGGCTATTAGCAGCTGAGCTAAAGCTAAAGTTTTTTTTTTTTCATACTAGATCTAATAAGCAGCAATTTTCTTGTGGTCCAACTTACAGCGTTACTAATACTAGTACTACTAACTTTAAGTAACTGTACAGTTACTTGGTCTTTATAATTATAAAGTTTAAATTCAATTAGAATAATGCGGTCCATACTTTTTCTTGGTTCACCACTTAAATTACAGAACTTGGTACTACTTTTTTTTTCTCTGGATCTGTCCACAACCTCCTTGTCCATGATAAAAAAAGAGAATCAGAAGTCTAAATTTAAGAATAAATTTAATAATAATATTCAAAGGGAGTCTACTAGTACTGCAGTTAGTTCAGATGAATCAGAATGTTGCTTCCGCTATGGTTTTGGTGAACGTATGAAGCCCTGTTGTCTCACGGTGTTGGAAAACTGTGATGGTTGGAAGTCCAATAATTTTGATAAAAATCATGATTCAGTAATATTGGGTGGTTCTGGCATAATCAAGTCTTCTAGCGAGTCTAAACTAGGATGTCCGACTACCGCCGCAGAGGCTCATAGAATAAAGACAGAACTGTTGTCAAATAATTCGAATTGATTATTAATAATTATAGGGGGTCCAGGTGGTAGACTATGGTGAATCTGTAATCTTAGTAGTAGTACTCGAATGATGATACCCATTGAATCTGGTGTCCATCATATTAAATTCTTTTTACGAGTTGGCTGAGTTTCAAGAGGTAACCAAATTTAGTGAATTAATATGTGCCCCGTAAGTTCTGTAAGACTAATCACATTATATTTAGACTTTGTATTACTAGTTTGTTTTTCAACTATTATATTTTACTCAACTGTAACTTCAACTCTAACAATCCATAATATCATGTTCCTATTCAAATCTTGCTGTTGCAGCGAGGGAAAATCCGTCTGTGGTTTTGCTCCAGACCAAAATGACACAACCACAGTTACCAGCAGCAGTGGTACTGTAACTACAAGCAATATGCTTGCTGCAGGTCCGCCAGGTGATATAACTCCCAGTGTTCCGAATATGTCGAATCATGACAGTAGTACTAGTAATAATAACCAAGCTCCTATGCTTTTCAATGGTGGTAACAGTCTCAGTTCTGCTCTTTCATCTGATTTGACCGTGCTCGGCGTGTCACTGGAGCAACAACAGGAAATCCCAAAATTTGTTAAAGACTATCTCCACGACGTCACACTGAGATTAAATAGCGTACAAAAAACAGAATCAACAATGAATAGTTTAACTCCAGAGCAAGAGGGTGCTCTCCAATCTGCCCAGGAAGAAAAGTCTGGACTCATTGATCTGATAAAGCTGGCCAAACAAGCCAGCAACGACATTCCGGTTGGCTACAAGACTAGTAGTACTGTTGTCACTGCTCAATCCGTAACTTTCGCTAACGGTTCTTCTTATCAGGGCCAGATGCGCAACAAAAAGAAACACGGAGAGGGCAAATATGTCGGTTCTTCCTCTCATCGTGTGTATCAGGGACAATGGTATGACGATCGATGCGACGGAAAAGGTTTTCTCTTAGATGGAGAATCATCCTATTATGGGTTTTGGAAGGAGGGCCAAAAACACGGACTTGGGTTTGAGATATGGCACAGAGATGGAACTTGTTATATCGGTCACCATCTGAAGAATAACAAGAACGGTCCTGGACTCTACTCTTGGGGTGATGGTACCACTTATTCAGGTCAATTCAAACAAGACGTGATCCAAGGTGACGGAGTATTTTTCGATTCAGAGGGGGTTTATCGTGGTCAGTTTCAGAATTCTCTTCAACATGGAGAAGGATATTATAAATATCATGATGGAACGACTTATAATGGGAGATTCTTTGAGGGTGAGAGACATGGATTTGGAAGGATTGAATGGACGGACGGTAGTAGTTATGAAGGAGGTTGGAAACAAGGAAAACAATTTGGAAAAGGGGTGGAAACAACGGGAGGAATGGCAGGAGGTGGTGGGGGAAATAGTAGAAATGTAGAATATGGAGAAAATGGAATGCTAGTAAGGTAGTAGTAGTACTACTAATAAATTTATACTGACACTGTTTAATATTAATAATCATATAATTGAGATTCATTTAGCTAAGCGTGTATCCATTTCTTATATTGTAAATTTTGAAAAGTGTCACTTAGTGCTAGTACCAGTATTTGTAATACCAACAACATCAAACGATCGTCACAATTTCTCAATCTCAAGCTGTATTTTTTGGTTAAAAATTAAACTAACATGGAAACTTTTTTATGTAGAAGGCGGAAAGAACTGAAAATTCTCACTTTGGAAACAAAGTACAAGTTGAAGGAAGAAATAAGGAGGTGTACTGACTTCAAGAAAAACAATGTGAATCATTTGACGAATAATTTTTTCTATTGTAAAAAGTCTAATAAATTGAATAATATTGTCCCAGTTTTAATGATTCCACTAATAAACATGATATGATTAGAGAATGTCTTCTAGTTTAAAATCATCTCATTCTTTGTCGAACTCATCTCATTCTTTGTCAAACTCAGGCTAAAGTCGTTGTACTGTTAACAATTATACGGTATAATAATAAATCTTACTAGTCTTAGTACTAGGTAACCGTAAACTAATACTATTAATAACTATGTCTCTTAAACTTAATCTTTCTTCCTGTGCTTTTCTCCTCCTCAATAATATTTTTTCAAATTTTGCCACAGTTGTGACCGTAACGGCTGTTGGTACGTTCCACACAGTTTCTCAAGTTGAACCTGCGGCAGATGTGGATCAACTGTCAGTCTCAGAAAAAGCTGTAACCTATGAGTGTCAAGGTTTACCAGTCTCGATTCAGGGAAATAATTTGAATGTACTAACCTGCAAAGTAAGTTCCGCGACGCCGAATGCCAGTGTCAATACTACGCATAATAATATAATTGATCACCATATGGAAGTAATCAACCAAGAAGAACTTCCAGACTGGGTAGATGTTCAGCAAATTCTTGCAACATGGAAACCAATTGTCAGACAAGATATTGAGAGTCGGGCTGAAGTTGAAAGGTCTCAGCCCGATTCTCAACATCAAGCAGTCTTGGATTCAGTCGTGGAGAAAGTGGTAGAAAACATTCGTAAGTACATGCCCCTATCTGACTGCACTGAAGAAGACGTGGTCGACAGATACAGAGAAGATGGCCCCATGGAACTCGATGAGGATGGTGATTTAGTGCTTACAAGTTTCAAAATAGTCACCGAATACAAGCCAAAACTTGCAAGGTTTTCTATTGCATCTCGACGTAGCATAAATGCAACGACTTGTTTCAGAATTGATGTTATCACAGATTCAGAATCTGAACAGCCAGGTCCATTATTAACCGGTCCTGGAGCATCACAGACTGGACCACCGGGCCCTTTAGGGGTTAAGTATGATGATCGAATTAAAAGTGATTTATCAATTCCCGAAGATCTACGACTATTTGATGAGCAGTCTTGAGAGAAACTGTGGTTCGAATTCGATAAATTTGCGGAGAGGAGTATATTAGTACCGGGTGGTGGAGGTGCAAAGGAGTTATTATTAAACGACTAGAATAGCAAGTAAAATTTGGACTTTAATCAACTGCATGCATTACACAGCAGTAAATTGTAACTGTAACTATTAACGTTATTTAAACTAGGTTTTTTTTTTCTTGGTAGTAATCCTACTGGGGCTTATTATTGAAGGTTTAGTTGCTCTTTGTAACTATTTGTCATACTATTCTTACATCTATACCAATCACACTGGATTTCATCTACTTAAATCGTTTTATAACTAGGGTGCTGCGTCGAAGAACGCATCTCACAGAACAAAACTCTAACAAGGCTTTTAGATCGTCTAAGTTTCAAAAAATTTTGAGCTTACGGCATCCGGGTTATCTATGAGTATAATAAATGTTCTTTACCAACACAACTATCTTGACATATAGTCGTGCACAAATCATAACACCATCATGTTGATTTAGAGTCTCGACGGAGCGCGGTTAAATGCTCTTATACCAGTTTTTTTGTCCTGAATATTTGAGTAGTCGATCTTTATGTCAAGGAAGAACAAATCATAATGCACTTCAACTTATAAAACGATTCAATCAGGAGAAATCAAGTCTCACTAAAAATGATACTAAGAAAATGTCTTCAAAATCTTCCTTTCTCCAACTCAGGCTGTGTTAACAATACGGTACTAATACTATGTCTAATCTCATTACTGCTTTTAAATTTCATCTGATGATCATGACTGTAACAGTAACTGGTATGTTCGTGCCAAATCATGGTGAGTCAATTATGACGTCGTCGTTGGAGGGTGTGAAACAATTCTACATCGCAATTGAGGAGGATGGGTTGAAGTTGGATACGTTGTCTGATTTGTATGAGGAGTTAGGATTTAACAGACAGGCGATTATCTACTGTAATACCCAAAGAAAGGTGGATTGGTTGAGCGAGAAAATGGCTGATAGGGATTTCAGTGTCTCTATTATGCACGCCGAGTTAGATCAGCAGGACAAAGACAGAATTATGGGAGAATTCCGGTCGCGTTCCTCCCAAGTTCTGATTTCAACCGATTCTCTAAGAGATATCGAAATGCAACAGGAGGTTTCCCTGGTAATCAACTACGATTTGCCCGCCAACATCGAAAACTACCTTCACAGGATCGGGCGATCGGGACGTTTATTTAGTACTTTAAATGGGAGTTCAAGTTCAACTTCAAAGCGTGTCGTCATCAACTTCGTAACTCTCTCTGACGCGAGACATATGAAGGATATCGAGAACCACTACCACACGCAAATCGATGTATTGCCGATGGATTTTGCGGATCTTATTGAAGAATGATCATGATTTTGTCCTACAACAATTATGGGACGGTGGGTGATATAATACTAAGAGAGTTCAGATAAAACATCGTAATAAGTTTTTTCCTAATTCATAAGGGAGTCTGACTCTGTAGTGGCCTTTTTCCTAATTGATAAGGGAGTCTGACTCTGTAACTGTGGCCGCATCATCAAATTACTACTACTATTTCTGCGATACTGAACTGTGACATATTAAGGTTACGAGTACTACTGTAACTAACTGTTATACTACTTTATTTTAAACTGGATTCCATAATCATAAATACCTAAATCATTTTACAACCAGGTTACTACGTCGGAGACATGTAAACTGACAGAACGCTGCTTGATTCTACATTCGGCACGTCATTGGAGATTGCGACATTAGTACGTAGAAGTATCACAAGACTAATAAATCTTCTAAATTTCAAAAAATGTCTAACATACGACATCAGGGTTATCGATATTACAAAAAGTGTTCTTTGCCAACACAGCTATTTTTACAGATTGTGGTGTGTGAAAATTAAATACACTACGTTGATTTATAGTGTCGATGAAGTGCGGTTAGAATTCGATCGTTTAACTTCTTCCTGTTTCGGTTGACGAATAATCACAGCCTAATAGGATTTCCATCGTTCTCTATTATGTTTCATATCGTTGCAAAACTTGTTTTACACTACCAACTAACTTATCAAGACATCGTTCTAATTGAATTAAAACATCGTTCTGATTTAATCAAAATATCGTTCTAGAAATTGAAATTCCATTAAGCCCATGAAATTGTTCACCAATTATCCAATTGTATTCTTACAACACCAATGATCCAGCGAAATAATTTTGTAAGACCTTAAGGCTTAGACCCTGAAAACATATTAATAACTAAACTTATAATATAACTGTAATTTAACTTTTAAGATAAACTGTCAATAAAAGATTGATATAGCCTTAGATTCATACAATAATTCAATATAATTGTAAGACCTATTACTAATACTATCAGATTCATCAAAAAGTTAAAGCTAATACAAAAACAAATATAATTATGGACTATAATAATATTAACAACAGTAACTACAGTTACACCGGCAATAGTACTAATAATTGGTCCAGTGAGGAAGAGTACTACTACGAAGAGGTCCAGGAGGAACATGATGTATGGGACGATTCCGGTAACTACTACGGTACTAACGGATCATACGAAGGAGAGGAGTGGGACGAAGAAGAGTGGGATGATGATCAACAACAACAGTTAATAGATATCCGTTACTTCGAAGATCTCACCCCGGCTGAACAGAAGGAGATGCGTGAGTGGGCGAAATTCATTGTGATTGCGGAACCATTAACACTGGTCTGGGTGTTGCTGTTGTATCTTATGATGGCTGTGGTGGGGGATTTCTTCTTTGGGGGGGAGTGGCGGGTGGTGCTGGTGAGTCATCCTGGTTTGGATGAGTGGAAGGATCCAGATGGGTATGAATTTCGGCATGAATTCTTCTCTCATTATCTCCCCTTCGGCGTGTCCGTGTTGTGTCTGTTGATGGCAATGTACGCGGGGTTTTGTTTGGAGTGTTGTATGCCGCCCCTGGACACGCCCGACAGCACACACTATCAGACCATGAAAGTGATCGGACCGGTGATCTATTTGACGAAACACGGGTTGTACGCGCAGATCTGGCACGCGTTGTTTACCTCGATAGTGTGGGGAGGAATCGCTTTTATGGGTCTCGGTGACACAGATATGAGTCCGCAGACGTATCTTGTTTTGGAGGAGAAAGAATTGGATTCTTGGCCCTATGAATCTCCGGAGGCTGCAAAAGAATTAAACGAAGATCTTCTACGACGCTGGAACAAATATAATAATGATAAATCCATCGCCCAAGAAATACTCGAGGTCCTGAACATCATCACCGTTCGTCTCGCCCCCGTCATTGGCGCCCTCGGCTCCATCGTCACCGTCCTTTTCATGGTCCTCGTCTACCCCTCCCCTCGCTTCTGGGAGTTAGTCGAGCACATCAACCTCAAATACGACAACAAATACAACCTCGCCCGAACGAATATCTGGATGCACGTCTTCGGCCTTCCGCTAGCACTCATCGATATCTTCTACCTGAAGCAACTGAGAAACAATGTACCCGAACCCGGTCGTCCCAACGGTCCTATCACTGGTTGGGACATCGGGCTGTTGGGTGACATGGAGATTTTCGGCTACGAAGAGTATCTGGACTGTCCGTTTCTGCAGTCGTTGAGTCTGTTTCTCCTATTGGCGGTGTATTATGTGGTGTTGGTGAACGTGAACACGAAGTGCTTTGGGGCTGGATGGCCTTATGAGGTGTTGGCGAAGGTGGATGAGAAGGGATGCTGCGCGTGGGTTGGATTTACAATAGCGGTGGTGATTTTTGGGAGTGGGTTTTTGGCAGTGTATAGTAAGATGTGGTGGGTGTTGGACAGTTGTTTGGGCGGGGGAGAGTCGGGGAGTTCGGAATAGAATATAATACTAGAATAGTGATGATAATTTAGAGGAAATATAAGAACTTTGTTTAACAAATAGAATAAGATAAGAACTTTGTTACAATAGACTTAATCTCAACAAGAATGGCTCACGTAATGTTTAGAAAATAAGTATCTTTACCCCAATATTTAAGTATTTTTACCCAGGATAGTAACATTGAACAAGTACTTTTACGCTGTAGTAAAAGACTTTGTACCCTAACAATGAGTATTTGTAGCCCCAAAAATAAGTAGTGGTCAAGGATATTGCTTAATAACGTTGTACACGCTTTGAATTCAGGAAACAAAGTAGATTAAGTTTGAAGAAAAAATGTCTGCATTGCTTTTTTACTATGACAGTTTAACACAGTTTTTCTCAAGAGATATAGTACAGTGCCAAGAACAAATTGAAATCAGAATCTATGCACGATGTTGCATCAAATGACGCAACAAATACGAGAGTAAACAGAAATCTCACCAAGTCTATGATCTTATCCACCGAGAGACATCACAAATCCTTTTTTTCAATCCAATTTATTTCCATTCTCCTTTCAAAATTCAAATTCCTCATCCCTAACATCAGAGTTGAAAAAGCTGTAGTTTTCAACACAATAATTATGAAAACTACTAGTAGTACTACTACTAAGCTCTTAGACTTTCACAAATTTCCCAAAGTGCAATCATTTAAATGTGTGCTAAGTCTAGTAGCACTCCTGAACTTGATTACTACTAGTACGTATAGTACTAGACTTGTAACTGAGTCCTCTGAGCCTAGACTTAACACTAGTAACATAGACACCGCTGCAGGCTCCATCATTCTCTCTCCTCTTCTCACCTTCCGAGATGACAATTATGTCAAATTATGTCAAAAAACTCGGAGGAAATTCAAATTCAAGTACCGTCTGGACGTTTTCGGCGGTGCTATTCCCGTCTTCGGCGAGGACCATCCCGACGTGGCGGAAACAGAAGTAACCCACACGGCGCTGGTTTTGGCGCAGTGGTTGGACAATGATGAGGATGGAGTGCCTGACGATGTGAGAGTATTGAGGAATTTGATGGAAGTGGGAGCGGCGATGGTGGTGGTTGGGGGTGGTGCTGGTGGGGGTTTAGATAGACGATGGTTATATGTGGTGAATGGAAATGGAGAGAAACATCCTATGGTAAGTACTAGTAACAGTAATACTAACAGACTGAGACTCAGTTGTTGCAACGATTTTCCTCTCCGTCAAGACGTGGACGCGAAAGCCGACATTTCTCTGTATTGGCATCATATCAACAAATTGGGATTACATGATGAAAATATTAATAATGATTCTGATGGCGATACCGCTGCTACAGTCCCCTTTGATCGCACCCTTGAGCAGACCTTTCATTTGATTTCGGAATATGGATGGGGAGAGGTCTATCCAGAGGATTTTTCGTGCAGACCGTCGTCACTGGCGATAGGAGGAATTGAGTCTGTGGAATCGGATTTTGAGTCGTCAACAGTTATGGACGCGATGGACAGAGCGCGTGGTGGCAAGTGGGGAAAAGAGGAACAGATGAAGAAGTTAGATTTGTTATTGGAACACGAGTTGGATATTGACGCGGATTATGATGAGTTTGATAATGAAGAAGGTCTTAATAATGAAGAAGAAGGTGCTTTGAGCAAGTTATTTCATAAATTTAATTTCCCGAATGTTTGGCCTTTAATAAAGGGTATTCCTCCAACTATACCCCCACGAGGCCAATATCCCAAAGAAGCGTGGTTCACTTACGACGATTATTTCGTGTGTGATTACACCTGTATGTGCAACGAGTTCTTGTATCGCGCGACAATTACGGCACTGTCGGGAGTCTCAGTGGGAAGAAATTTAGGAATGGTAGGAGATTCTTCTTGGAAAGTGGATGGAGCCGATGACTTGCGGAAAAAAGATGGTGTATTATTTGATTTGCTGTGGGATGAGAGACGTGGTGGGAGACGTCTTGCTTCAGCTGTTCAGCCCAATGTGTTTCAAAAGAATCAACAGACCGGAGCGACATTCTCGATTAAATCGTATGATCCTAGAGGTTCGTCAAAGACAACTGTTAAAAGTGCAAAAAAAGAAAAAGAAAGTAGCATGTCAACTAAAAAACCTGGACCCGTGAAATACAAAGGTTTCCCAAAAAAACTTCCTGATCTGGTGTACCGTGGGCGAACAGCGGCGCATCTGCCCTTCGGTGTATTTGCACTCGACGTAATGGACTACGGAAAACTGAATTCTGACTGGGATAAACCCATGTACAGTCCGTCTTGGAATGGTGAAAAAGATCTCGGAGTAAAATTGAACTCCGCAGAGGATTATGATTTACATAGTAATACCAATGCCGGTGTCAGTGATAATAATATGCAATCATGTGGAGTGCGAAGTTCTTTCCAGGACCTGGCCGCATCAGAAGAGGTCGATTCTTCTTCCAAGAGTAATATTGACAATAAGAAATTGAATACTAGCATCAATGTGCCAAATTTGTCCTCGGAAGCAGCAGTTAATACTAACAAACAAAAAGTGCAAGCCGCCACATCCGAAGTCCTCCACCATTACCACCACCACCACCTAAACCAGGCCACAGTTATAGAAAAACACGGCTCCACCTCTCTCTCCCAACTCGACAAAGTCTATAACCAACACTATTATCTGTACAAATTCCTCTACTTCCTCATCACTTTCCAGAACTTCCTCTTCTTCGTTCTTTGTTTTCTGTTATTTCTTTTGGGGTATTATACGGTTTCCAGATCGTATGCTCATGGAGTGACGCCAACCGTGGCGGCGAGGGAATTTCTGGACGCGGTGTTTAGTGTAGGGAGAAACACAGGCTCAGGCTTTGGTCGAACTTTGGGGATGTGGGGAGCTCGGATGGCGGACAGAACAGAACCATTTCTACTGCTGAATACGGGGGAGAGAAATTTAGTTGAACTAATGCCACCGACAATGATAGGGTCAAGGAACGTAAATACTAGTAGTACGAGTTACAGAGTGGAATATACGTCGCGTCAGACGGTTGATGTTGTGGCGTACACACCAGTGAATGTTAGAGACGAGGATGAATCTTCAGAAACTTGTAGTAATCAAAACAATTTTGGTTTAAAAGGAAGCGATTATACCATGAAGGACGCTGAATGAATTCAATATGGTTACTAATATTATAGTACAGTAACCGCTTCGGAATCGATTTGTAGTCTTCCTAGTCTAGTTCTCTTATGAGTGTAAATTTAAGTATATGATTGTTTATGTGGGACAGTATTTTTTTCTCAACTTGGTGCATGGCATGACCGCTAAAAACTGGCTCTAGGTATAACAAAACGTGCCAGTCTAGTACTCTATCACATTTTTGCATTTTGAAAACACGAAATATTTATGAGTTTATGCGAATTATATCATTACCTTATGAAGCAGTTTTTGCAGAACAAGCCTATTATTAACATAATTAAGGCAGTAATGATATTTAGAAGTTCAAGCTAAGGCTTTGCCTCATGGTACAGTTATGCAGGTAATTTTGTAGCAAGACCCAATTATGCATAGTGTTTTATGTTTGAAGACTCTGCAGAAATTATTGATTTTCTTTTCTTGAAACAAGAAAAGAATTCACTGAAAATTATTGATCTCTCATTGAACTTAGATGAACTAGTCTAAGTACCGCTGGAGTGTTCAACTTCCAAATCCTGCGTATAATGGCAGTTTGTGATGAAAAGAGAGTAAAGAATGAACTTACAGCCAAGGATTTGTAGAGAGAAATGGAATTTTCATAATTCTAGGAGTGAATAGACTTCGTGAACAATGGAACCAATTTCTCAACAATGTTGAGTCTTCTTCTTTATTTCCAGATTTCATTTTTCTATCAGCAGCTTATTTTATTCAAATCACACCACCTTTAAATCCCAGATTGTCACACATTGTGTCAAGTCAACCACCACCAAAGCCCCCAGCAACGTCACTTTGTTTAATAAAATAATTAGTAAAACCTTTACTACTACAGTACTGTATTACTTATAACTTAAACTTCTTAACTTAATATTAATCTCAGCAGTAACTACTAACTACTAGTAATATCATGCCCAAAAAGTCTTCTCCCGGCCAGCCCCAGCTCGGCCAGCCTCGTTACACCGAGTCAGGCGACCTCTATGGTCCCGTCAAAATGGGTCATGGCGTTGAACACGGCGCCATTCTCAAGGGTCTTTTTCGCGTCGAGTCTCTCACGAGACTGGAGAAACACCGGAAAAAACTGGTCGCTCTTGAGGTTAAGAAAAAGGAGCACGAGAAAAAGCTGGAGGAATCTAAGAAAGCCGCAGAGGAATTGAAGTCAAGCAATCTCGGGTTGTATTCGTGTAAGTGGAACTACCGTCTGGATGGGGATGATTCCACGAACGGGAATAGAAGGAATACAATCATTGGTCATCGAATGACGGTGACAAACTTCACACAGCCACCGTTGAATAAGTCCTCATCCGCACCTAGCACGTCGGTGTTTCAGCAATCCGTCGCCGAAGAACCGATCCCGTTAAGACCAGCCGACAAAATGTTGGCTAAGGCCCGTATCGCGGCCCAGCACTTCGGGGACGCCCCCTTCGTGTTATTAGGAAGAGGAGCTATGGTGCCCAGCAACCCTGAAAACTACGAGAAATACATAAACGATCCGAAAACTTATGGACTATGTCCGCGCGGACTGAACTTTGGAGCAGGGGGGGCGGAATGCGGGTGGACGCAACAACCTGGACGGGGCGCTGTGCCGACGAAAGAGAGGAGGGAGTTCGAAGAAAGTTTGTTGGCAGCAGCTGCGGCGGAAGAGAAAGCAGCTGAGAAGAAAAAGAAAGAAGAGGCTGAAAAAAAGAAATAGAGTGACAGTTCTATTAGAGAGGGAGTAGACTTAGTAGTGTAGTATGAATAAAGTAGACTTCCGGGCCTACAGTGGACCCACTGGTTGATTATATTGATAGTCTAGAGTTTTCTATTTGTTTTGTATTACATGTTTTGTTTTGTATAGTAAGACAGACGCATATTGAATCTGATCAATGATATGTCGATATTATTAGATTGGAATTTAGGGTACAGTAAGAAGACTTTTAAATTTCTGTACCTGTAACTTAACACTAGGTGTGTATTCGGGTGTTGAATCTGATTCTGATTCCTGAATTTTATATTTGAAATAGATGCGAGTTATTGTTGTGTGAAATTCATTACTGTGTAGTCTAAACATTTCTCGGTAATCATATTAGCACATTGATGTGCTGTGTCAAATTTTGAATCTTTAAGACAAACTTAGTAGCTACATGTGTCTGTCAACCGCGTTGTTCCAATTCCTAAGCTTTAAATGTTCGCGAATTCTTTCTTCCTAGACTTCAGAATTCACGTAATTTAGAAATTGAATGCAGATTCACCCAATACGTTTTCACCATTGATTCTGAATTAATATATGCAGGCAAGCTATAATAGGCTACTATATTATTACTACTATCCCGACAGCCTAATAGTAATGATGGATTATTGATATAAATTATAATGGTAAGTATGTGACCAGGCTTGTAACTGTGTCTTAGAGTAATGTATTTTTATTTGAATTCAGAATTTGTACTATAATTGATTTTCAATTTGACATTAAATCACTGTCAAGCAGCAATAACTAAAATCTTAAACACAATTTATAGAAATAACAGTAACTTTAAGCTATGAGCAAAAGATTCCTCTCTTTAAGTCTACTATTAGTATTGCAATTATTGTCTTTGCTGATTCAAAACGTCTTCAGCAGTACTAATTATTCCGTACTAGATATTAATGATGAACTCGATAAATGCACGAAGATACGAAAAAGGAAGTCTAAAAAGTCTAAAACAAAGGATGTTGATAGAATTAAACCTCGTAAAAGTGATGAGGCCCAGGGCTCTCAGTCTGGTGGAGCTTCTTCATCATCTGACGGCACTACAGTGAGGCTATCAAAGGAATCAGATTTGAATCAATTTGAAGAAGAGCCACGAAAATTAAGAGATGTAGTTGCAGGACCGATGGTAAGAACGGTTACACCATTGCCATACCCTAGTACGCCAAGTACACTTGGTAAAAAGCCTATTACTAACGTTAACAAACTTATTATCGAAGATATAAAGCCTGATTCGGAATTTCCGATTCTAAAACAAAACAAATTAGAAATCGATGACCGTGGCCTCGCCTTTTGTGAGTCAAGAAAGAAAAAAAAGAAAAGTGAAAAATTGGGTTTAACACCTAGAAAAAAAGAACAAATAGTAGTAGTAGTCGAGAAGCCTGTTGAATTTGTTGACAATGGTGTGACTGTCATTGATGAGCCTGTTCAAACGCAGATTCAGGTAGTCGAACCTGAGAAGCCTGAGGAACAGCCTGAAGAAATTATTCAGCCCCCCTTGAAAGAAGTTCCGGATCTAATATTAACGGATGAATCTCAAGCTTCCAAGCACAAGGACTCGGCTCCGTTAGAAGTAAAAGAAGATCAAGTTGTCAAAGACTTTTTTAAGGCGTCAAGTCCTGTTATAACACAGGTTCCAAGTACAGACACTATTACAACTGCTCCAAGTACAGACACTTTTACGACTGCTGCGATAGAAACTGTTACCACTACTCCAACGGCGACGATTCCGGCTTTACCAGTTACAGAAACAGTTGAGCTTAGTACTAAGCCTCAGTTCTTGGACCTGGTTCAAGAACAGCCCACTGTTGCAGTTGTAGAAACGACTACAGTTACAGAGAAAAAACTACCCGATTCAACTATTATAAAAAGGTCCATAAAGATTCCAAAAAATTCGAAATTTAAGAAATTTAATCCAGCGAATCTTCCAAAAGACCTTGAAGAGACTCCTAAAAGTGGTACTACTAGAACAAACTCTGAATGCAGCGATAGCAGCACCAGAGAAGACTCGTTAGGGCAAGCAAGTGGAAGTGCTGGTGGCTTTACCATAAATGTAACTGATACCGATGCTGGCAACGATATTATCATTGAAGATTCTCCAAGACACGATAATGATGTTGATTTACAGCGGCAATTAAAAGACTTATTAAAAGTTCCTGGTCCAAAAGGACCTAAGAGTCCTCCCAAGAGTCCTAAGGCTATTAAGGGCCAGGCTGTAGCAAGTCTAGTTCCCAACAATAATTGTCCCGTGACGGCTTCCGTGGGCCAAGCGCTCCAAGACGCTGTTCGGAATCTATCGCAGATCTCCGAGGGGGTCGCGCGTTTAACGGCGGAGAATAAGATCTTGGACGAGTTGGAGGAGAGTTTTAAACGTGATAATTCTTCAGAAGGTCCTAATAACCTTCAAGGTATTCTCAAGGACCAGTTGGCGGCGTTCGCTGGGGCATCCAAACTGGACGACGATGACAGGGCTCTATTACTTAGAGGTAATTATAATAACGGTAATTATAACAATTCAGGAGATGGTCCTGATGGTCAATGTCGTGAGTCGACTATTTGCGCGCATTTGGGCGAGGCTATTGAGGCTTTACACCCCGACTTTCTGCAGGGCGAGGGGAATGGGAGGAAAGTGTTGAATCCGAAATATAATCGGGCCTATGGGGGCGCAAAGGATTTTGGGAAGGCCGACAAAGACACGGACGACGAGGGAAATACGTGGCGTGGCGGTTGTAATGACGGCGTGGATCGGGGTGATTTACCCTATTTTACGCCGGAGGGGTGGGTTAGACTAGCATTGAATAAAGATGATAAGGACTTTAATGGCACACAGGTTTTGTATCATGGGACAGATTGCATTAACATTTGTTCGATTTTGAATAGTGGTTTGAGCAAAAAAGCACAATGTGACGCTTTGAAGACAAAAAAGACCCCATTGGACGCTCAGGAGTGTGCTTATATGTCCTCGTCGATCGAGTATTGCGCCCTACCACGGTATGCTAAGGTGTTTTATAACGATGTTACGCGCAAGTACATTCAGTTCGTAATGGAATGTCGTTACAAACCACCACCAAATAAAGATGTGAATACATTCAATAGCGGAGATTTTGTGATGGTAATACCAAAAGGTACTGGTGACAAATTCAGTTCAGAGAAAAGATTTCTGGGGAAGGTAGTGAAAATTGGTGAGAAAATAGCTTCGCCGTCCAAGCCTAAGGATTCTGATGTCAATGATGGTCTCGAGAGAAGTAAGTCGGGTCCAGCTAAGCCTACAGTAACAACCACACTGGTTGCTACGCAAGAGCCTGAGGCTGTAACAGTTTGTACTGTAACCGAGGGTTTCAGTACTACAGTTACCACTGAAAGTGGTACCACAGGCGTCAGGTCAGGCGGTTTAAAAGATCACGGAACGTTATTAAGAAGGTCAAAGACAACTCCCTGTTTGACCACGAATACTATAATTGGTAATCCGGCAGTAGTTAGATTTAATACTGTAGAGGGTAATGACAATGTACAGAATCAGACTATTACTAATCGGATTAATGAATCTGATCCAGGACCAGCTGGGCCTGTGACCACGACTGATTCAAAATCAAATTTTGAATATAGAAATTTGAGATTGTCTATTCAACCTATTACACTCCCTACTGATTCAGAACTCAATGATGATTCTGATATTAGTGATTCTGAAGAAGGTGCTGACGAAAGTCCACAGAATTTGCCAGATCCCTTGGACCCTCTAGACAAAATCCAAAAGAAAAAGGAAAAGAAGACTCCCGAGCTTATCTTCACAAGAAACATCGACGACGGCACTTGGGTTCTCAGCAACACAATCAATATCAACCTCGACAAATACAAACAAGTATTAAGTCTAGACACAACAACAGCAATCTACGACATCATCCCTTCTAAGGATTACAAGCAAGACGGTATCAAATTCGGCACTCACACACTCGGCCCGAATCTCGATCCGCACACTCTCATCGGTCCAGGTAGACATTGGCGGGCCGATTCCCCCTGTCTAGAGTACCGGATTCCCCTCTATGTTACAACCGATCCGGAGAAATTTTGGATTTCCGCCATCATGATTCGCATGACGGACCAACACCCGTTAAAGAATCCGGACTCTGTTTGGTATGCTAAACCGAGTGTGAGAAAACAGTTGGGAAATAACGAGTATCTGTTCGGATCGGATATGGTGGATCGTAGTGTTTTGGACAGTACTGATTGGAAAACAGACCAGTCGGATCCGATTCTATGGCGGTTTAATGATTATAGTGATCCGGATAATCCTAGGATTGAAATCCCCGACGGCCAGATTTTTTGGGAGTACGCAGTCGCCAGCGACGCGCAGAAGTACAAGTACAAGCCGGGGGACCGGGACTTCGCCATAAAACGAGAAGTATCAAAAGGAGGAATCAAAATGACGGACATCCGAATGACCCGCAGTCCCGTCGCAGAGGGCGGCATGCGGTTAGCCTATCTGATGCGGGCCACCATCGAAGAAACGGGGGAAACCAAGTTTTTCGCGGCGAAGAAGTACAATGTGGACACATTAAGTAATATAGCTACGAAGGGGGTGTTCGGAGAGCCCATTCCGTTGGATAAACGATTGGTAAATAACTACAAAGCCAGTGGATTTTGTCCTGAGGATTACGTCAGAAGAGCTATGGAAGCGGATATAAGCAACTATATTGTAGCGGACCAGATTCTGAAGGATTACACTTGCGAAGTGGAGGGTCGACCAGAAGATATGCAAGTTAGACCAAGAGTAGCTATGTTGAAAGATAGATTTTTACATCATCAGGGACAGAGGAAACAAGCTATTGAGAAAGCCAAGGAGTGTATGAAACAGTTTGAATGGAAGTTTTTAATACCAATGATGTGGGAATTTGAAGATCCTCTGAATCGTAATTTAAAGGAGATTTATTTGATAGAAGAGTATATTGAAGGGCATTTTATGAAATGGTCAAATAATATTGGATGGGTTAATGAAGAAGAAATAGGTATACTGGATGATGGGAACGAATCAGATTCTCGGTCGTTTAAGACTTCTGCACAGAAGTTACCGAAAGAAACCCCCAGTGATATCCCGGGATTGAGTAAAGAGGTTCGGAAACAAGCGTCGGATGTCATCCATACGCTGACGCACTGGTCACATCTTTATACGAAGTCGAATTCAGTTGATAATCCGAGGGATTCGGAATCTCCGTTGATGTTACTGGTTGATTTACAGGGCTGGATTTTGAACGCAGATCCCACAGATGGCCCAAACGGTAAGAAAAAGATTGTGTTGACGGATCCGATAATCCACAGCAGAAAAGACTATCAACAGATAGTGGCTGAGTCGTCGGGCTTTAAGAATAATAATAAATCTAGTCCTAGTCGAGCGCTAACAAGAGCGAAAACCTTTGGAAGTTTCGGTGGTCATGAGAATCGGAGAGTTACAGATGATGTAAATCATAATGAAAATGAAGCAATGCAGAATAGAGGAACAAGATCTTTTCCAGTTGTTAATAGAGACTCTGAGCCTAGTCCTACTACTAGAGACTCAGCTAGCACTGCTAGCAGCACCGAATCCCGTCTTTGTATGGGTCCCGAAGATTTTTTTGCCAGAGTGAATGGTCGGCAGTCTGAACCGAGTCCCTTAATACCGCCGTCCCCACCACCGCGACATCTGTTTGGTCTCGGTGATCGAAACGATGTTGGCATTGAAATGTGTTACAAAAGTAACAGTCACAGGAAATCAGGCTGTATTTTCTGTAAGCATCAATGAATCTTAATAATAGTGTAGTGATGATTTAAACTGTCAGTGTTTCTAGTAGATTAAATGTATAATACGGACTACAAAACTGGACTATAATTTAGATTCAATGTTGAAATTTTGTTGGATTGATTACCAGTGTAATAATGAGCAAGAGCATAGTACGTAACAATGTTTAAACTGGTATTAGTACTTAGTATATTAGCTGGAACTTGATAGTAATACTCATCCTAATTTTTTTTGGCTGGTTGCGTACTTGTTTACTTTTTGTGGAATATTTTAAGAATTTTCTGTCGGTATAATTATTAATAAGAAGTACAGTCGCAGATAATTGAAAATTGGCTTTAAAAAGTGGTGATATCAGATATTATGTTAGAAAATCTTCTTAAGCTTTGTACGCCTCTGATCAATAAATCAATATCTTTTTAAAAATCATCCAATCCAAATTCTGAATCTCTCAGTAATACATTTGAAAATTGAAATTCCTCTAGAAAATCAAATCAAATCGAATTTCTCTATTAAGATTACAATTCTGATATATCTTAAGTCCAATGACAAACGAATTTTATGCTGTTTTCCAGTGCGTCTTCGAATGTTAATATGTAAATTAGAGTTAGTTGACACACTTAATCGCTAGCATGTCGAATTATAGATTGAATAATAATTTCGCTTTAAATTTCTCTAAATTAGCTACAATCTTGGTTTTTTGTAGTAATCAACCTGCATATGTTTCTGCCTTATTGCTAAAGGCGAACTGGTCCAGACAAAAATGGGGAGATTCTTGGAATGAATCTGGTTCATCGGACTGGAAGCAACGTAACAGTTGGCATGCAACATCATGGAAAACCACAGTAGGTTCAAAGCATGATTCTTGGAAATGTGATGAATCTAGTTGGGAAACGAGAGAGACTTCCAGTTGGAAAACGAGCAAGACTTCCAGTTGGAAAACGAGCAAGACTTCCAGTTGGAAAACGAGCAAGACTTCCAGTTGGGAAACTGGTCCTCAAATATGGAGTTATGGGAATAAGCCTAAAGGTACCAAGGATTGTACAAATATGATAAACTGGTGTGGCAGTGACTACACGAAAGCAATGCGCATACTTGCAGAAATGGAAACTGAGTATAAAATCAGGCCTAATGTCATAAATTACACTGCAGTGATAAATTGTGCTTTGAATGCTGGAAACCTTGACAGAGCAAAGAATATTCTACGTCTCATGACGTCAAAAGGAATGCAACCGGATATTCTTACATATAACGTTCTTATCAATGCATGTGGAGACGACTTTAAACAAGCTTTTGCTTTTCTTGAGGAAATTGAAAAATATGGTTTAAGGCCTAATGTCGCAATTTATACCTCGGTCATGAAAAGCTGCTTTAAGGCTGGACAGCTAAAGAAGCTGAAGGAGATTCGAAACAAAATGCAAAAAAAAAGCATTCAACCTAGTATTGTTACATATAACATTCTTCTCAACGCATGTGGAGACGACTTTAAACAAGCTTTTGCTTTTTTTGAGGAAATTGAATATTATGGTTTAACGCCTGATGTCGGAATTTATAACTCGGTCATGAATAGCTGCTTTAAAGCTGGACAGCTGAAGAAGCTGAAGGAGGTCCGAGACAAAATGCAAAAAGAAAGCATTCCACCTAATATTGTTACATATAACATTCTTCTCAAAGCATGTGGAGATGACTATAAGGAAGCTTTATCCTTGCTTCAAGAAATGGAAAGTAGACACTGTCTTCGTGCTGATGTTACTTCTTATCAGGAGGTTTTGAAAAGTCTCGATAAAGCTGGAGGCATGATTAAAAAATCAAGGGAGCTTCTACAGACCATGAAAAACAACGGACTGCGGCCTGACGTGGGTATTTATAACACAATGATCAATTCTTGTGGTGATGACTATGAACTGGCGTTATTTTTTCTTAATGAAATGCGAGCTCGGGGTTTGAAGCCTGATTCTACTACCTATACTCTGATTTTCAAAACTTGTGCTCGCTCTGGTAACATTGCGAAAGCCAAAGAAACGTTAAGAAAAATGAACGATGAACGCATTAAGCTTAATGTAATGAAATACACCTCGATGATAGAGACATGTAGTGACTATCCTGAGCTAGCTTGCTTCCTAATAAATGAAATGAAAAAACACGGACTTGAGCCTGACAATGACATTATCTCCTACGGCTTTGTAATGAAACTCTATATAAGAACAGGAGATTTTGCGAAAGCAAATGAAGTTCTGCACAAAATGAAACAAAAGAATATACCTAGAAATTTTCGATTTTATACCGTTATGCTGGGGGTTAATGGTATCTTGAAGACGCATGAAATTTTAGAAGTCATTTCAAATGCCGTGCAGGATTTAAAGAATGATTTATCAAGTGAAGATGCAGAAAGCAGAATTATTTTTTGGAGAAAAGCTTTTACAGCGTTGCTTCTACACGAGAGATACCAAGAGGTTGTGGACTTTTCTAATCGGTATTTGACAAATGGCGAAAAACAATCTCACGGAATTGCGAATTTCTTACATGTCGCAAGAAGAAATTTATTTCAATCCACTCACTTCAAAGGAGACAAGACTATCATTGATGAATCTAGCAAATTAATTACGGTTGATATTCTAGATGTAAGATTCTCGCAAGCTGGGATCTCAGAACAATTTCAAAAACCCTATGACAAGACAACAGTATGGGATCTTATTAACCTTCTAATCTCAAAGCCTAAAACCCGTCCGCTTTCGGAATATTTATCTGAAACCATTTCAGTTTTTCGCGGTAATAATAGTCAAAGTCAACTATACAGTATCGACAACCGCAGGCTCTTCGCTTTGAGACGAGCAGCACGTAGTAATGAGTCTTTGCGCTACATTGAGGTTTTTTTGGTCGAAAGTGGACGAAGATATTCCAAAGGTTTGGATCGACTTCAAGAAAGGACCGATCTATTAATTGATTATGACGCAGATAATATTTCTAGTGACATTGGACTTGGTCAAAGAAATTTGGAAAGCGACCTCAGCCTGGAATGGATATACCTTCGAAGCAAAAATAAGCCACTTTGGGTATCCTGTTAGTTTTCTGTTGTGAAGAGACTCTGCTGAAGTTAGAAGTTTCTTAACCAACCAAATTATTGAATGTATTCCTCAATTTGATTTTGGCTCCATGTATACTTCCTTTTATCATTCTACCATCGAGAAAGCAATTACAGCACTTATTCTAGACTAATTCAACTACTACTTCAACAACAAAATTACCAATTCTAATAATAACAACAACATCCACCAAATAACAACAAATACCAATAGAATAATCAAGATTATCAGCTACAAGCCCTTCGGCCCCATCGAGTTTGCCAAATGGGACATCGCATAGTATTGAATATTGACTTTTTTTTTTATTATTAATTTTAAATCACAATATAGAATATCTCAAAGGTTCATGCGCTGATGCACGACTAAAACTTATTCAGCAGTAGCTTAGAAAAACGTCATCGTCGTCTAAATTAAAGCGTGCACGTGCACACTGAGGTATCAACGAGATTTTCCCAATATTGACTTTAAAAAGTGGTGATATCAGATATTATGTTAGAAAATCTTCTTAAGCTTTGTACGCCTCTGATCAATTAATCAATATCTTTTTAAAAATCACTCAATCCAAATTCTCTCAGTAATACATTTGAAATTCAATTTCCTCTAGAAAATCAAATCAAATCGAATTTCTCTATTAAGACTACAATTCTGATAGATCCAAAGTCCAATGACAAGCGAATCTTATGCTATTTCCCAGTGCGTCTTCGAATGTTAATATGTAAATTAGAGTTAGTTGACACACTTAATCGCTAGCATGTCGAATTATAGATTGAATAATAATTTGGCTTTAAATTTCTCTAAATTAGCTACAATCTTGGTTTTTTGTAGTAATCAACCTGCATATGTTTCTGCCTTATTGTTAAAGGCGAACTGGTCCAGACAAAAATGGGGAGAATCTTGGAATGAATCTGGTTCATCGGACTGGAAGCAACGTAACAGTTGGCATGCAGCATCATGGAAAACCACAGTAGGTTCAAAGCATGATTCTTGAAAATGTGATGAATCTAGCTGGGAAACGAGAGAGAGTTCCAGTTGGGAAACGAGAGAGAGTTCCAGTTGGGAAACGAGAGAGACTTCCAGTTGGGAAACTGTTCCTCAATCATGGAGTTATGTGACGAAGCCTAAAGGTACCAAGGATTATACAAATATGATAAAGCGGTGTGGTAGTGACTACACGAAAGCAATGCGCTTAGTTGTAGAGATGGAAACTGAGGGTAAATTCAGGCCTGATGTCATAACTTACACTGCGGTGATAAAATGTGCTTTGAATGCTGGAAACCTTGAGAAGGGAAAGGAGATTCTACGTCTTATGAGGTCTAAAGGAATTCAACCTGATATTGTTACATATAAGATTCTTCTCAGAGCATGTGGAGACGACTACAAACAAGCTCTAGCTTTTCTCCAGGATATGGAAAATAACGGTTTAAGACCTGATCTCGCAATTTATGAGTCGGTCACGAATACCTGCTTTAAGGCTGGACAGCTGAAGAGGCTGAAGGAGGTCCGAGACAAAATGCAAAAAAAAAGCATTCAACCTGATATTCGTATATATAACACTCTTATCAATGCGTTTGGAGACGACTTTAAACAAGTTTTTGCTTTTTTTGAGGAAATTGAATATTATGGTTTAACACCTGATGTCGCAATTTATAATTTGGTCATGAATAGCTGCCTTAAAGCTGGACAGCTAAAGAAGCTGAAGGAGATTCGAAACAAAATGCAAAAAAAAAGCATTCAACCTAGTATTGTTACATATAACATTCTTCTCAACGCATGTGGAGACGACTTTAAACAAGCTTTTGCTTTTTTTGAGGAAATTGAATATTATGGTTTAACGCCTGATGTCGGAATTTATAACTCGGTCATGAATAGCTGCTTTAAAGCTGGACAGCTGAAGAAGCTGAAGGAGGTCCGAGACAAAATGCAAAAAGAAAGCATTCAACCTAGTATTGTTACATATAACATTCTTCTCAAAGCATGTGGAGATAACTATAAGGAAGCTTTATCCTTGCTTCAAGAAATGGAAAGTAGACACTGTCTTCGTGCTGATGTTACTTCTTATCAGGAGGTTTTGAAAAGTCTCGATAAAGCTGGAGGCATGATTAAAAAATCAAGGGAGCTTCTACAGACCATGAAAAACAAAGGACTGTGGCCTGACGTGGGTATTTATAACACAATGATCAATTCTTGTGGTGATGACTGTGAACTGGCGTTATTTTTTCTTAATGAAATGCGAGCTCGGGATTTGAAGCCTGATTCTACTACCTATTCTCTGATTTTCAAAACTTGTGCTCGCTCTGGTAACATTGCGAAAGCCAAAGATACGTTAAGAAAAATGAACGATGAACGCATTAAGCTTAATGTAATGAAATACACCTCGATGATAGAGACATGTAGTGACTATCCTGAGCTAGCTTGCTTCCTAATAAATGAAATGGAAAAACATGGACTTGAGCCTGACAATGACATCATCTCCTACGGCTTTGAAATGAAACTCTATATAAGAACAGGAGATTTTGCGAAAGCCAATGAAGTTCTGCACAAAATGAAACAAAAGAATATACCCAGAGATTTTCAATTTTATACCATTATGTTGGGTGTTAATGGTAACTTGAAGATGCAGGAAATCTTGGAGGTCATTTCAAATGTCTTACAAGATTTAAAAAATAATACCGAAGATCAAAGAGGTAAAATGATTTTTTGGAGAAAAGCTTTTACAGCGTTGCTTCTACACGAGAGATACCAAGAGGTTGTGGACTTTTCTAATAGGTATTTGACAGATGGCGAAAAACAATCTCACGGAATTGCGAATTCCTTACGTGTCGCAAGAAGAAATTTATTTCAATCCACTCACTTCAAAGAAGACAATACTATCATTGATGAATCTAGGAAATTAATTACGGTTGATATTCTAGATGTAAGATTCTCGCAAGCTGGGATCTCAGAACAATTTCAAAAACCCTATGACAAAACAACAGTATGGGACCTTATTAACCTTCTAATATCAAAGCCTAAAACTCGTCCTCTTTCGGAATATTTATCTGAAACCATTTCAGTTTTTCGTTGTAACCACGGTAATAATGGTCAAAGTCAACAACTATACAGTATCGACAACCGCAGGCTCTTCGCTTTGAGACGAGCAGCACGTAGTAATGAGTCTTTGCGCCACATAGAGGTTTATTTGATGCAAAGTGGACGACGATATTCCAAGGGTTTGGATCGACTTCAAGAAAGGACCGATCTATTAATTGATTATGACGCAGATAACATTTTCAGCGACATTGGTCAAAGAAATTTGGAAAGCAACCTGGAATGGATATACCTTCGAAGCAAAGATAAGCCACTTTGGGTATCCTGTTAGCTTTCTGTTGTGAAGTCAGTATGAATCCCATGATGCGTACTAGACTATATTAGAACTATAGTTTCTACAATTTAGACTATGAATCATAAACATTAAAGTTCAAAGTTTAATAAGAGTCAATAGTGTCCCCGCAATGGGGTATTAACCGTTTTTTATTTACTAAGTCTACCTGTCAATGCTGGTTACGGCAATTTACTAAGACCAGCCACTGGTTATGGCAAATCGCCATTTTTTGTATCAAACTTATTGTCATTGATCAAATGAGTATAATTCTTAATTAGTGATAAGTTGACTTGTTGGTTTTTTCATTAGGTGTTCAAAATGATCTTACTGAGATTTCTATTAGTAGTACTACTCAGGTTCCGCTCAGTTCAAGAGAAGTGTCAATTCTAAATACTACCAGTTCAACTTAAAGTAACAGTTAATTTACGCAGTCTGATCTGACATTCTTAATCCAGCTCATTCGAACAACAAAGTATAATCATGGGTCCCGTGACCACCCAACTTCTCACTCGTCGAGCATCCGCCGGAGTCATTGTGTGTAGACGTGAATCTATTACTAATAAGTCTTCAAATTCAAATTATCATTCAAATTTCAAGGTTCTAATGGTCCGTCGTTCTTCCAAGTCCCACTTCATGCCCAATGTATTTGTGTTTCCGGGAGGAAAAATGGACCCAGAGGACGGCGGGAATCGGCGTATTTGCGCGGTGCGCGAGCTGTTTGAGGAGACCGGGTTCTTGGTGGGGGGACGAGGCGTACTGGAAAAACTCTAAGAGTAGTAAAAGAAAGATTCGACGTCGACGACGAACAGTTTTAATTTAGATTTCCACAAGCATTATGTGCCTGTGCTGGAGAAAATGGAGATTCCCTAGAAAATGCTCACGTATTGCTGTGATTTTCTTACTCCAGATAAGGAGACGAAGCGATAAATGAGCAAAGGAAGGTACGGATTCGATACGAGTTTTTATCTTCATCTGATAGATTCAGAAGAGTCTGAGAAGATGAATTCTACAGCTACATCGGGAAAATTCGAAGCAGATAATCACGAAGTCTTCGATTTGTCGTGATTTAGACCGGAAGAAGCTATGGCACAAGGTAGTATAAAATCGAGTAGTGGAGATTCTGACAAACTGGTTTTAGGCCCTCCCTAATGGATCATTTTATCGATGCTGTAACAGATCGGGAAGTTCGAGGATATAATATCTAAGATAAAGAATCTTCATGTTTGGAGACATTGCCCGATTCTGTTAGAACCGATTCAAGAAGAATCTAGTAACACTGAAGAAAATTTTAATTTAAAAAAAACATCGCGCTGTTACGTCTTGCCGGGTGACTATTTGCATAGAGGTTATCCAGGAAAACAAAAGAACATGAAACATAGGGTAAGATTTTACGAAGGAATGGTCATGGATCCTGCGGGCGTTCAAGTAGATGGATTTGATTTGTGGAACAAAAACGATTTCGATACGAAAATAAGTAACTCAGATGCGAATGATGATCCTGAATCAATGGTATCGAAAATATGAGTCAAAAGTTGATGCCTGGAATGGTTTTGAAGGTGTTTTTTATTATTCTATTAATCGAGCGAGAAATAGAATTTAGGAGGCTTAGCACAATTGATACAGGTTTTTTTATTTGCCCAAGATGAAAGTGATGATTTCGAGCGACCGAAAAATTAGTTGCCGATGAGAGACAGTAAATCTTGTTGATTTTAGTACTGCAGTAACTGCTAAAGATTTGCTAATTCTTATTATGACTGTAACTCTAGTCTCTAAGTACTAGGTACTTAGTACTACTCAATTTTAGACTTGTTACACACTAGTAGTACAGTATTATTTGTCCTTCTTAGTTTCTGAAACATATAGACTTTCTTCTGCATCAATAATTGTATCCAGGGTTGACAAGTCACAACAACAAACTCCAACACTTAATACACAGAGTTTCCACACTACTAATTTAGAACAAACATGTCTAGCGCCGCCGAGGTCGCCAAGCACAACACCGAATCCGACTGTTGGGTCATCATTGACGGGGAAATCCTGGATGTGACCAAATTCCTTCCCGACCATCCTGGTGGCAAGAAAGCCATCCTTTTGTACGGAGGAAAGGATGCAACGGAGGAGTTCGATATGTTGCATGAGAGAAGCGTGATCAAGAAGTACGGTCTGAGCAAGGGGGTGATTACGAGCAAGGGGAAAGTGGCGAAGTAATTGGAGTGGCGAAGTAATTGGGACCGTTGAAGGTGTAATAATTGTTGTCGTTGAACGCCGACGCAGTTTTGAAAATTTTGGATTTTAGAAATTAGAATGGTTTATGTTAGTATAGAAAATGACTTGAGTCTAATCTGATTGTTAGTAGTGATACACTTTGAAAGGATTCAAAAAATGATTAAATAGATTTATTGATTTATAAAAGCACTTATTTGGATTTGAACAAATGCGGCCTACCCTAGAATAGGGGTTTTTAGCTCATATATCTGGGGTTTTAGGCTATTAAGTGAAAATGAGGTGGCTTTGCTCTTGCGGTTTTCACAAAATGCCAATTTAATACACCAGTACTCAATTATATTTAGATTTTATGTATTGATTTTCTTTATATATTCAAGGACCTGAATCATTACATATTTTTTAAAACTCAATGTTGCTGCTATTATTGATTTTAGATTGAAGAAAAACTGAACTAGAACGAGGAGTGTATCAATTAAGTTTGTGTTCAGAAGCTGTTGTCCATCTACCTCTAAGTCTTGTAGATATAACGCTCTCAATTTTGTTTCTGAAATGTCAATTATGACATCAGTATTGACACAACAAAAGTTGTACGATAGTACCCTAAGGCTAGTAGCAGTTTAAATACTAGTAGACCACATTTTGTAACTGCTATTTTTTTGGACCTGAATCTGATTGACATCAGAATTTATCTCCAATTTAGAGAAATGTTGAAAATCTGCTACATTACATTTCTCACCGTACCCGTCCATGCCTGGACCGACACTGGCCACATGTTGGTAGCAAAAATCGCGCATTTAGGTTTGACTCCGGAGCAACAGGACTTTTTCGATACCATGACAAATAAACTCTACAGTAGTTCAGAGGTTAAAATCGCGAGGAAAAACACGCCCTTCGATAATCCTGGAGGCAAAACTAAGGACGATCTAGTTGCAGTAGCCACTTGGCCAGACACGGTGGATATGGGACTACCTTTTCAAAAAATGTGGCATTTTTCAGACAAGCCCGTGATATTAGAAGAAGAGGGATGCAAACTGAAACCAGAAGAGGAGTCTGATTCAACTCTATCATCGAATAATTTGTTAGAACTGTCTAATAGTAGACTTAGTAAGGGTGGTGGCCCACATAAAGCTTATCCTCAGGACGTAATTTACGGTCTTCTTAATGGGTTTTACGGCATAACTTCAAATTACGATAAGAAAACTGATCCCGCTATACAAATTTTTCAGCAGGCATTTTGGATGCGTATGTTCGTACACTATATGGGGGATGTTCATCAACCTTTGCACGCGAGCACGGGCTGCAGTGGCGCACATCCAAACGGGGATATGGGAGGAAATCTGTTCAAGATAAAAACGAATATACCAGGTAAAGCGACCTTAGTAATGAATATTACATGATCAAGGATTTTACATTGGATATTAAGTTCCGATCTACCACCACCACCATAAATTTACGTATTATAGTATGATCGAATGATTATATAATTAATTCAAAATTCTCTATTAGACACCTTCCACCCCCCAACCGTCGCCCAGCTCCATCTCTTCTGGGACCTTGCCGGCGGCCACTACACACAACCCAACTGGCCCGTGAACCAAACCGGTCTGGCCTTCATCAACTCGGAATCCAAGAGACTCCGAAGTAACAGCGAGCAGGGAATCGGTCCTCTAAACAGTACGGAAATGCAAACCATGCTTGAAGAACAACGCTACATCGAATCAGAGGCTTGTGACCCCCATCATATTGTACGTGAATTCGTGCGGATAAGAGATGAGTCATGGAAACATAGTAGAGATGACGTTTACCGACACAATTTGGAGGAGGGAGAGGAGGTACCCAAGCAATATTATGAGATGGCGAAAGATTTGAGTGAAAAAAGACTGGTGATGGCGGGATTGAGATTGGAAGCATTTCTGAAAAAGATTTATGGAATGATAACTGAGTCTGTGGTGGAGAAATCTAATGAAAATGAATCCGATCAGGACACTGGGATAGGTCCTGAAGTGTATTTGTAGGGATATATTGATATTAGAAGAAAACAAATTTTGTAAATTCAAATTCGCTGGGAATCACTGCAATGATATCATATCAGATTTTGTCTAATTAATAGCCGACTGGGGACTTGCTAAGAACTTTTATCACAGGAATGCATTTGCACCACAGTCTGATTTTCTAAAGTGATGCTATGACCAAGTAGCCTACATAATGATATTGAATTTTACCTGAATAAAATGAGTTGTTGATTACTACTGCACTTCACTAGTAACTGTAACTGTACATTGTCAGTTACGTCCTATTCTTACAGTCTTCTTCCCCATTTCAATGATGAACAATCTAGCCTCTGCGTTTTTTTTTTTAACTATTGAAAATAATTATTAACCGTTAAACTTGAAAGTTGAATTACAAGTATATTACGATGTTAACCAGCAACTTATTTCTAAAATCTATTAGTACTAGATTCTTAAATTTTGCCAAAATTTTCAATGCTCTCTTCTTTTTACATCCTAACTACTACTACGTTCAATCCACACCGGCACCCTCTAAATTGCTCACTGATCTCACCAATGTCCATGAACTTTTGACAGATCTTCATCTCTCCGCCGAGCAACAGGAGCTCTTCATACATCCATTGGATAAAGAAATATTTCGGGCCGATAGTACTGTCACTGAAATTTCAGATGATTCTGAACAGGAAATTTCATCCGATGATGTCACAGCATCTGACTCGTCTCAACTGTCAATTGTCTCCCCCTCTGTCCCTGCGTTGGTTGGTCGTTTCTATGGGAAGTAGACTTCTGAAGAGACATTCCCAGCAATTTCATCTTCAGAAAATCGTAGTGTCCCTGTTGACACGCACAGATTGTTTGATTTGGAAGATAGATTAATGGGTGGAGAAGTTCCAAAGTCGGCAGAAAAAAGTCGTGCTAGAAGTAGGGCCAAGGCAGAGAAGTCTAAAATTTAAGACAAAGATGCTTTTGACGACGATGATGATCCCGATGACTAGAAGGAAGCTGCTAAGAAGCAGAAAAAAAAACAATTGGTAGCTGAAGCGACTTCTTTGTTTGTTCGAAGACGATTGCGAGCCTGTATGGCAGCCTTTTAAAGGTGGTTGTTTAACAGTAACAGTCGGGGGTTAATAGGTTCTGGACCAGGACCTGCTGCTCCAGAAGGACCTAAGGCTACTACAGTAGGACCAAGTTAATATTAGAGATCCTAGTAATTAGCAATCTCAAAGTCTAATAATCATATCTAAAACCCCTCCATCTATCTGCACCAGCTCGAGGCTCCGGGTGTAAAGAAGAATCTCTATTCTCTCATCGAGTTTCTGGCTTTCCATCCGAAAAACCGCGAGCGGGTGTATAAAACGGACAAAAAAGTTCGCGCCCTGTGGCAACAGCGGAGCAACGCCGTGAAACAGGCTGTGATGAAAGAAGCAGGATACAATAGTGGAGGTGTAACAAGTTCAATGGAGAAAGAGCACGCCTTGCATAGAGAATGGATAACGGCGGTTGGGAACTTCTATGGGCCTAGTAGTGATACAACTAATATTGACTCTGACGATTCCACTAAGATAATAACACCAAGTGCATGGGACGTTTTTTTGGATGAAGCCTTGCCACACCCGAATTTGATCCTGGAAATGCTGCGGGATGATGGTCGGGATGA
>Ga0099797_100326_pt1 | contig 31448 bp, 10 predicted proteins | sample Uncmet_Sort48C_1_FD_89871 | JGI IMG/M metagenome (GOLD analysis project Ga0099797, IMG submission 89871) | Marine eukaryotic communities from CALCOFI LINE 67, Pacific Ocean - C012_Sort48C_1 | ecosystem: Environmental > Aquatic > Marine > Oceanic | place: Pacific Ocean: Monterey Bay | collected... | reverse complement strand
TGATCAGCTGACTGTGCAAGGCATGCTTGGTAATCGTTACGTTTCGACTTTCGAGGACCAAATACAAAGTTGGAATAATGCTTTAAATAACATTGCTGATATATTTGCACTTTTAAGCGAAATTCAAACGACTTGGGCGTACCTGGAGCCCTTATTTATTGGATCAGATGAGGTAAAAAAAGAGCTCCCGGATGACGCAAAAAGGTTTTTAGGTATCGATGCGGACTTAAGATCAATTTTGAAGTCCTGTGCATCAGTTGGAAATGTTAAACTATCATGTTCAGTGGAAGGTCGATACAGCCTACTCGAGGGTATCAATGACCGATTAAGTCGGTGCAAAAAATCACTTAAAGATTTTTTATCGGGGAAACAAAGGATATTTCCAAGGTTTTACTTCGTGTCAGAGGCGCAGCTGCTCGACCTTCTCAGTAATGGATCTCAGCCACACAAAATCATGAAGCATACGACTGCTGTATTTTTAGCAACGAAAAAATTTGTGTTGAACCCTGAAACAATCCCACCTGATAATGTCAGGCCGACTGCAGAGAAATGGGTTGCAGATGTTGGTGTTGAGGTAACCACCTTCTCACAGCCAGTCTCCCTTGATGGAAAACCCGAAATATATTTGCAAACATTACTTAATCAAATGAGGAGCTCGATGATATGTACACTGAAATCTAGCATAACTAGATACGGTGCAATGGAAAGAGTTGATTGGTTACTCGATCTTAGTGTTAACAACGAGCCGAAGGATCCAGCTCAAATTGCATTGCTTGTTAGTTCCATAAATTATGTCCAAGAAGTTTATCGTGCTTTCAAGGATATTGCAGATGGAGATTCAAATGGATTAATAACATATAACAAAAAGCAGATGACGCAACTCAATCGGCTGATTGAGACAACAAGGACGAAGCTTAGTAAACGTGATCGCATGCGTGTGATGACATCAATAACTCTCGATGCCCACAACCGCGATATCATTGCAAAATTGATACGAGAAAATGTAGTCAGAGATACTGCTTTCCAATGGATGTCCCAGCTAAAAGCAAGCCTTGATGGCGATAATGCTGTAATTGATATATGCGATGCTCATTTTGACTATGGTTTTGAGTATTTGGGTAATGGGCCCCGACTAGTCGTCACGCCTTTGACCGATCGAATATATGTAACTGCAACACAGGCATTGCACCTATGCATGGGATGTGCCCCTGCGGGACCTGCAGGGACAGGAAAAACAGAATCCACAAAAGACTTAGCGGCTGCCCTTGGGAAGATATGCTACGTTTTCAACTGCTCACCTGAGATGGATTACAAATCACTTGGGAACATTTTCAAAGGCCTTGCTGCCTCGGGATCATGGGGTTGTTTTGACGAGTTTAATAGACTTATAGCCCCCGTTCTTTCAGTCTGCACCGTTCAGTTTAAAGCTGTATGCGATGGAATAAGGGCGAAACAAGATACTGTTACTGTTGAAGGCGACACTGTTCACTTAGATCATACATGCGGGGCATATATAACAATGAACCCAGGCTATCTTGGCAGATCAGAGTTGCCGGAAGGGTTGAAAGCATTGTTTCGGCCAATGACAGTCATGGTACCAGATTTAGTACTCATCTGCGAAAACATGATGATGGCCGAAGGATTCGAGGATGCTGTCGCTCTTGCTCGTAAGTTTTATGGGCTGTATTCTCTCCTCGGTCAATTACTGTCGAAACAAGAGCATTATGATTGGGGTTTAAGAGCTGTGAAAAGTGTGCTCGTCGTTGCCGGTGGTTTTAAACGGGCCGAACCAGATGTCGTAGAGACTGCCATTTTATGTAGGGCATTGCGTGATTTCAACACTCCCAAAATCGTGAAGCAAGACGAGCCAGTTTTCTTTGGATTGTTAGGAGACCTCTTCCCTGGTATTAACCCCCCTAGGAAAACTGATCCTGAGTTAGAGAGCGCAGTAGAAGATGCATGCCATACCAGGGGAATGCACCCTGATCCTGATTTCATGTTGAAAGTGGTTCAACTGCAAGAGTTATTAGCCATCAGACATTGTGTATTCATAATGGGGCCACCCGCAGCAGGAAAGACTGAATGTTTTAAAACTTTGCAAGCGGCGCGGCATAATCTGGACGATGAAACCTCTGTAAATGATCTCAACCCGAAAGCGATAAGCCCAGAGGAACTGTATGGTTATGTTTCCTTGGCAACTAGAGAATGGAAAGACGGGGTGTTGTCGAAAACAATGCGAGATTTAGGACTTGGCGATGATTCGAATAAATGGATAGTTCTCGACGGAGATTTAGACGCAAACTGGATTGAAAGTATGAACAGCGTTATGGATGACAACAAGATGCTCACTCTAGCGAGTAACGAAAGGGTCCCATTAAAGGGCAATATGAGAATGCTTTTCGAGATCAGGGACTTAAAGTTTGCGACACCTGCTACTGTTAGTAGAGCTGGAATCTTATATATCAGTGATGATGATGGTACTCAATGGAGATCTCTAATTACTAGCTGGCTAAATGTTAGTACTGATAGTAATCCCAGTGGAGAAGGGTTTCTGGGTTCTACCGCAGCCGCATGCTTGCGACAATTGTTCGACAAATATGTGGGAAATGTATTGAAGTGGATTAAGATTAATGCAAAACCGTTAGTCTCTGTGAGAGATATGACAATGGTGGAGTCCTTGTGTATAATGCTGAAAGCATTGCTGACAACGACAATGGCTGACAAATCAGTTGCTACATCTGAGGCAGTTCTCGAGCCCTTGTTTGTTTTTGCTGTGATTTGGGCGTGCGGCTGTACTTTGTCTGAAAAAGATGGCGTTGACTACCGAAAAATGTTTAGTGATTATTGGAAGACTGAATATAAAACAGTGAAAATACCAAGTAGGGAGACGGTCTTCGATTACTGGTTAAACCCCGCAACAAACTCCTTTGACGTGTGGAAAAATTCGCCATATTTTTCATCAATTGAATTTGATCCTCAAGAAACGCCAATGTCTCTCGTTACTGTTCCGACCCCAGACACTGCCTCGATAAGTCACTGGATGGTTCAGCTAGTTGAATTGCATGCACCGGTAATGCTTGTTGGAAATGCGGGCTGTGGTAAAACACAACTTGTAAATGGGCTGTTGGGAAGTCAGGAACCGACGAAGCGAGTGTCGCTTACAGTGAATTTTAATTTCTATACAAATGCGGATTTGCTCCAAAAAACATTACAGGGCCCATTAGAGAAAAAAACAGGGACAAACTATGCCCCAAAAGGAACCGCTGAAATTATATACTTTCTCGATGATTTGAATCTTCCAGAAGTGGACCCTTATAATACTCAAAGTGCAATATCGTTAGTCAGGCAACAAATCGACTATGGTGGCTGGTATGACATGGCAAAAATACAGAAACGGCATATCATGAAATGCCAATATATGTCTTGCATGAATCCGACAGCGGGGAGTTTTGAAATAAACCCTCGCCTTCAAAGGCACTTCACTGCATTTGCTATAGGATTTCCAGGACCTACGTCATTGTTGACAATATACCAGACTTTTTTGGACGGTCATTTAAAGTATTTTTCAGAAGAAATGCAAGGATTGAGTAGCAATCTAATCAACGCAGCTCTCGGCTTGCACACAGCAGTTTCAAGAACATTTAGAAAGACTGCGGCAAATTTTCATTATGAATTCAACGTGAGACATTTAGCAAACGTATTTCAAGGCCTTCTTGTATCAAAACCAGATGAGTTCAAGTCTATCGAAAAGTTCGTTTTACTGTGGCTACACGAAAGTGAGAGAGTATATGGAGACAGACTTGTGTCCTACGATGATTTAAAAAAATATAAAAAAGAGGCTCAGGCAGCTAGCAAAAAACGTTTTGGTCAATTTAATATCACGAAGTTTTTTGCAGAGAAAGCCGAGCCGCTTGTCTTCTGTCATGATGAGGAGGGTGTATACGATCAAATCGTCTCAGTAGATAAGTTGCGGTTGACAATGGAAAGTTCTTTGAAAGAGTATAATGAAGTGAATGCCGCTATGAACCTTGTTTTGTTCGAAGATGCCGTCAAGCATGTGGCCCGAATCATGAGAATAATTCTGAACCCCTCAGGACACGCACTTTTAGTAGGTGTTGGAGGAAGTGGAAAACAAAGTTTGTCTAGATTGGCTTCGTTTGTATGTAGTTATACTGTCAGTCAAATAACGTTGACTTCAACATATAGTATTAGTGACCTGAAGTGTGATCTTGGCGAAATGTACAAAAAAGCGGGAGTAAAAGATGAGGGGACAACATTCTTATTCACTGATAGTCAGATAGCCGACGAGCGCTTTCTTGTGTTTATGAATGATCTCTTGTCGAGTGGCAACATACCAGACCTTTTTCCGCAAGAAGACGTCGACGACATAGTAAATGCGCTTGCATCGAAAGTAAAGGGGGCGGGTTTGGTTCCGAACCAAGAAACGTGTTGGAACTATTTTATTAATGAAGTAAAAAGAAACTTACACGTAATCTTATGCTTCTCACCCGTTGGAGAGGATTTTCGAGTGCGGTCCATGAAGTTTCCTGCTCTGGTAAACTGTACAGTGATTGATTGGTTTCAACCTTGGCCAGAGGCTGCTCTATTGAAGGTGGGAAAGCAATTTCTCGCAAACGTTGAGCTTGGTTCTCGTGCCGATGTTAGGATGAGCATAGAAAACTTTTTTCCTTTTTCATTTCAAAGTGTAAATCAGGCATCGGAAGAATTTATGCGTTCAGACCGAAGATTTGTATATACTACGCCGAAAACATACCTGGAGTTCTTGAAATTGTACACAACATTTTTGAAAACGAAAACAAGAGAGTCGAACGCAGCTATTGAGCGGTTAGAAAATGGCTTGACAAAGCTAAAAGAAACTTCAGAAATTGTCAGCGTTTTAGAAGCAGATCTCAAAATTAAGCTTGTTGCTGCTGAGGAGAAGAAAGTCAAAGCCGAAGGAATCGCCGAGGTTGTTGGGAAGGAGAAGGTTGTTGTTGAAAAAGAGACAGCAGCTGCAAATATTGAGGCCGAGAAGTGCGCTGTTATTCAGGAGGAAGTGACAAAAATTGCAACAGATGCGGAACGCGACCTTGCTGCTGCCGAACCATTAGTATTGAAGGCGATGGAGGCACTGAATACTCTAAATAAAAAAGAACTTGGTGAGTGTAAGACTATGTCTACTCCACCGAAAGGAGTTGATGATGTATTTTCCGCCGTGATGGTTCTTGTTGCTGGAATAGTAACACCAGACGGCAAGCATTTAACAGATGTCGAGGTTCAAAAAGGATCAGGAAAAGTGCGAGATAGATCATGGGGAGCTGCAAAGAAAGCTTTGTTAGGAAATGTCGGAGGATTTCTTGAAGCGTTGTTGTCGTACAAGTCATACGTTGATGACTTCGTAGTTCCGAATATAAATTGGAAAGAGGTTCGACCATACCTTGCGAAGCCGGATTTTGATGTCGACGTTATAGCTACCAAAAGTAAAGCTGCCGCTGGGTTATGTTCGTGGGTAATTAATATTGTCACATATTATGATACTATTGTTGGTGTAGAACCGAAGCGCCAAGCGTTGGCTGCTGCGAACGAAAGACTAACGGCAGCATCAGATAAACTTGAGATTGTTAACAACAGAGTTGCCGAATTGACGACAAGGCTAAATAAATTGCGAGAGGAGTTTGATTCGGCAAATGCTGAAAAGCAAGAAGCTATTGACACTGTAGAACGAGGAAAAATGAAGCTAGATCTTGCCCAACGTTTGACGACTGCCCTAGCATCAGAAAATGTACGATGGGCAGAAAATGTTGTCAAGTTAAAAGCAGATGAAAAACTTCTTACCGGAGATGTTCTTGTAGCAAGTGCCTTTCTCACATACATAGGTCCTTTCACCAAAAATTACCGCGATGAACTCACAGGAAGATGGGCAAAGTTTCTTCGAGGAAGTGTAAAAGGTGGTGATGGTTTTCCAATTTCCGTTGGCGGTGGCGTGATTAATATTGTTTCTACGGAGGCTCAACAAGCATCTTGGAGGTCAAATAGTTTGCCAGATGATCCAGTTTCAACAGAAAATGGCGCAATTGTATCCAACAGTGCTCGCTGGCCACTCATGATTGACCCTCAATTACAAGGCATACAGTGGGTGAAAGACCAAGAGGGTGAGAATTTAAGTATTGGAAGATTGGGCCAAAAGGATTTGCGCAACCGGTTGATCAATTGCTTACAAGAAGGGGCCCCATTCTTAATTGAAAATATGGGAGAGAGCATAGAAGCTACTCTCATGCCTGTGGTAGCTAGGCAAACTTTCGCACGAGGTAAGAAAAAATTTATTAAATTAGGAGACGACGAAATTGAGTTTCATCCAAACTTCAAGCTTTTTATGCACACGAAGTTAAGCAACCCCCACTATCCACCGGAGATTCAGGCCGAAACTACGTTAGTCAATTTCACAGTGACAGAACTTGGTTTAGAAGATCAACTTCTGGCACTGGTCGTGCGTAAGGAGCGTGCAGACCTGGCTGAAGAGAGGGCTCAGTTAGTGCAACAAAATAATGAGTTCCAGATAAAATTGGTAGAACTAGAGGACACTATTCTGAAAAAACTAGCCGAAGCTGAAGGAGATATAACTGAAGATGTTGCGTTAATTGAAAGTTTAGAAGAAACAAAGCGTGTAAGCATGGACATTGCCGCGAAAATGGAAATAGCAAAAAAAACAACCTCTGATATTGCTAAGACAAGTGAAAAATATCGTCCTGTAGCAGCTCGTGGTTCACTCTTATTTTTTGTAATGAATTCAATTTTTCGTCTCCATTCTTTTTACATGTTTTCCCTAAACGCGTTTGTTGTAACGTTTTTGCATGGAATAGATTTAGTGACAGAGAAAAAAGAAACAACTCCTATCCCTAAAAAGAGTGGATTTGGGGGACTGATCGGAGGTATTGGAACTAAATCAGGTGGATCCCTCATGGATCGTTTTAGAAAAGCGGCACGACGGGCTGTATTAGTCGAACGGCTGTCGTGGAACTCTGACATGCTAGGTGCTGCGAGTAGGCCAACTGCAGGTAGAAAGAAAATACAAAGATTGCCTGATTTATCTGATGAAGAGTTAACGAAAAGGTGTTCAGTTCTTGAGGATTCAATTTCGAAAGTTGTTTTTAATTACTTGCGAAGAGGTTTGTTTGATAAAGACAAACTAACTGTCGCAACGCAGCTTTGTTTAAAAATAATGAACAAGGCGGGCGAATTACAAACTGAAGCCATGTCCCTCCTTGTTATGGGGCCACTGTCAACCAAGCCTGGGAACAATGGTGTTCTTTCCGAGTGGCTCCCACAGATTGTCTGGGAACGAATTAAGGGACTTGAGGTTCTCGAGGTGTTCAAATCAATTGGTGACAACATGATTTCTGATAGTGACGATTGGTGTCGCTGGTTCGATCTAGAAAAACCCGAGGAAGCTGATATGCCAGGAGACTATATTGGCTTGGATGCTTTTTCGAAGCTTTTAGTCTTGCGAGCTATGAGGCCCGACAGAGTAACAGCAGAGTTGAATGCTTTCATTGGTGACGTTCTTGGGCCAAGTTTTATTAGTCAGCCGCCTTTCGATATGGAAAAAACGTTTGCTGAAACATCGCCAGCGACACCCGTATTTTTTGTATTGTTCCCTGGGGTTGATCCGACGAAACTTGTAGAAGACCTGGGTCGGAAAAGGGGGTTTATAGCGAATAATGGAAAGTTCTCAAATATTTCGATGGGCCAAGGACAGGAAGAAAATGCAGAAGCAACAATGTTACGATTTGCGGACAAAGGTGGGTGGATTTTCCTTCAAAATGTGCACCTTATGCCAGACTGGCTACCGATTCTAGAGCGTAACCTAGAAAAATGTAGTGCAAATGCCCACCAGGACTTTCGGTGTTTTATTTCGGCCGAGCCGCCTCCCATACCTAGTTGGAAAAGCATACCCGAGTCATTACTTCAATCGTGCATCAAAGTATCAAATGAAGCGCCCTCTGACGTGAAGTCAAATCTACGGCGTGCTTGGGCAACTTTCAGTGAAGACCGTATTAGTTCGTGCCCAAAGCAAGTTGAGTTCAAAGCTTGCCTTTTCACCGTATGTTTCTTCCATTCCTTGATTTTAGGGCGGAGGAAATTCGGTCAACAAGGATGGAGTAGAAAGTATAGTTTCAACGTTGGTGATTTGTCTGTTTGCGCAGATGTTTGTCAGAGCTACATTTCAGCATCTAACGGGATACCTTGGGATGACATGAAATATATATTCGGAGAAATTATGTATGGCGGTCATATAACCGACCCATGGGACCGGAAGACAAACAATGTCTATTTAAAAGTTTTGCTTCAACCTGGCATTTTTGAAAACGAGGAAATGGTCCCCTGTCGAAAAGGTGTAAACGACCCGAATGGGAGTAAGTTGCCCATTTTATTTCCTGCTCCGAACCCCACGGAAAACGATTTTTCTTCGTATAGTAAATACATCGAGGAAAAACTTCCAAAAGAAGCCCCTGTTTTATTTGGATTGCACCCTAATGCAGAAATCGGGTATTTGACGAATACCACTGTAGAACTCTTTTCTTCCATATTAGCTCTAGGAGGCGGTAGCGGTGGTGTCGAGTCTGATGGAGGTGATTCTGTTAGTGTTACACTCATACGGCTCTTAGAAAAACTTCCTGTAAATTTTGTGTTGGTAGAGCTCAATGAAAAGGCCAAGCCTATGTTATCGGAAAGGGACGCTGGACCATATGTTATTGTTGCCTTGCAAGAATGCACGAGGATGAATAGGCTCCTTTCTGCCGTCCGTTCGTCATTACTAGAGCTTGGTAAAGGCCTTGATGGATCCTTAAATATGTCGGATGCCATGGAAGATTTGGTAGACGCCTTAAAAATAAATCAAGTTCCAGGACGCAACCCGTTTCACCGAACATCATGGGAAAAATTAGCATGGTTTTCCGAGAAGAACCTATCGTCATGGTTTGCCGATGTTCTACTTCGAGTGGAGCAGCTTGAAAACTGGACAGACGATTTGTCAATGCCGAAGAGCATGTGGCTGTCTGGACTTTTTAATCCTATGGCATACAACACAGCAGTTATGCAAGTCACAGCTCGACAGAAGGGGTTTGCATTAGACAACATGACGATCGAAACTTTCGTCACCGCGTACAGGGATACTGCCGCTATCCAACAAGTACCTGAAACAGGGGTGTTCATACACGGAATTTACCTAGAAGGTGCAAGGTGGCTGACGGGCGAAGATGCTCCTGACCCTGTGGATGTTGATACAGTTCCAACTCAAGGCAATTTGGTCGAATCGAAGTTGAAGGAACTCTTGCCACAAATGCCTGTTATGTATTTGCGTGCAGTTGTCGTTAACGCTGAGTGGGAGCCCTCCAGTGTAGGGTACCTTCGTCACGATCCTGGAATTTATGAATGCCCTGTTTACGTCACCAGATTTCGTGGTCCCACCTACGTGTTTTTGGCCACTCTAAAAACGGTCGATCCGGTTAGTAGGTGGACTCTGGGTGGAGTTGCGTTAATCATGCAGAGTGATGATTAAGCGGTGGTGAGACTGTGGGATTTATTATATAACATTGTGACAGTCTAAGCGGACTCGTACCTTAGTGCAAGTAACTTACGAGTTCACGTAATTGAGGGATTGTTAATCTTCCAATACGCAATAATTTCTACATGTTCGATCCGTCCAGCATTTTCGATTATTTGATGAGAGTTATAAATAGGCTGAAATATATATGATACGTTAACTTATTATAAGTTATAAAACTAATATCATATAAAATGGTTGCTGTAACTTACTTAATTAATTTAAAAACAGTCCACCAGTCTGAAAAACCATATACATATACCAATTATATAAAACTAATAGTGGTTTTGTATTATTTAACAATCGTCTGTTGTCAAAATCACAATAATTGCTTCTTATTTTCGTTGCTATGTTGGTATCAATTTCACGAACTACTTCGGTTTTTTTGTGACGAGGTCAGTCACAAGAAAAGTATTTTAAATATTATGCTCACATTATGCTCTACACCTTTTAAACCAAAATCCTCATATAATACTTCTTCATCAGTATTATCTTCCATAAATAGAGTCCTTGCAGTTAAATCATGATCATCAACTGAGGTCCTGCTCCAGTTCGGATTTTTCTTTTTTAAATCATGTGACAATGAGTTAAGAGTTGAATTTTGGGACGACGTCCATTCCAGTCAACGATCGTCTAAGCATTTAATGAGAAACGAAATGAATAAGGCGCAAAAATATACTGATGCATGGGAAGCGTTCAATGCACATAATGACGAGGAGACTGCACAAGCCCGGGAAAATCTGCGATTTACGAATATTAACCGTGGTGGTGCCCCTAAGATATCTACCTTTGGAATGTGTCTGAGTGGTGCCTTTTCAAAGGGAGCCATGGAGATTTTTACTCGCCTTGCGAAAGAAAAATTTCCGGATCCACCCACTCCTGACAACCCTCCTGGTACCTTCAGCTATCTGATGGCTGATGGCACGCCACAACGGTTTTTAAGATTGGTGGATGCAAATTTGTCAGCGAAACATACTCAATTGCGTGGCGAAATCTATAATGTCAGGAATCAGAATTTGCAAAGCCACTGCTCGAACAGCTTTACCAATGGACCATGCAGCTGAAATACTCCAAATGGAGCCCACCTGGAACTATTCACAAACGGTACGAGTTGATACTCCGAATCAGAGTGATTTACAACACTCGCACAATCAGCCAACACCACGAACACCATGAAAGACTTGTCTAATCATACAATGGATGCAACGATATCCTCATCCTCATCCTCAAATGCGGATCCGTCGATCATTTCCGATGTCAGATCCTGGCCAACTTCAAACACATCAGGCCGCTGCTTGGAATGTCACACAGGGTCCCATTCGGAGAAACGGGATAAAAATACACCACGGAAACCAACCAAGAATCCAAAAAGACTGAACATGGTGATTAGTATAAATGGGTATAAAAAATGGGCCAGGAAATGTCCTAGACAAATCACACATAAGCATAATATGAAGATTTTATGTCAACGCAGGGAAGACAATCCTGTACATAAAATAGCTTTCAACATACTGATCAAAAATTTGAAGGAAAAAAATCCAATATGGAGTAGGACTATATTCTTGATTGTGAACATTCAGTTACAAGGACGCTTTTTATGGAAGAAAATAGCGATGGAGACCGCTTCAATTGATATTTGAGACAGAAAACGTTTAATTAAATACAACCTTTATACTTATTTTATATTTATATTGGAATCCAAAAAGACGGAACATGGTGATCAATATAAATGGGTATAAAAAATGGGCTAGAAAATGCCTTAGACAACTCACATATAGACACAATATGATGATTTAATGTCAAGGTAGAGAAGACAATCCTCTACATACAGATGCTTTTAATGTACTGATCAAAAAACTGAAGGAAAAAAATCCAATTTGGAGTAAGACCACTCTTGATTGTGAACGTTCAGTTACAAGGACGCTTTTTATGGAAGAAAATAGCGATGGAGACCGCTTAAATTGATATTTGAGACAGAAAACGTTTAATTAATTAAATACAGCCTTAATATTTATATTTATTTATATTGTGGAGCCTTTTCAAAAGGACCCATGGAGGTCCTTACTCACCTTGCGAAAGAAAAATTTCCGGACCCCGCCAACTCCTGACAACCCTCCTGGTACATATAGCTACCGAATTGCACGCCACAACGGTTTTCAGACTGGTGGATGCGAATTTGTCAGCGAAACGTATTCAATTGCGTGGCGAAGTCTATTATGTCAGGAATCAAAATCTGCAAAGCTAACGCCCCAACAGCTCTACCAATGGACCATGCAGTCGAAATACTCCAAATGGAACCCACTCTGAACTATTCACAAATGGCACACATTGATACCCCGAGACAGATGGACCTGTAACATCCGTCCAACCAACCACCATCACGTATCCACTTGCGAGACTTATCAAACCATACAATGGATGCAATGATATCCATAACTTCAAATGCGGACCCGTTGACGTCTTCCGATGTCAGACCCTGGCCAATTTCAAACAACTCAGGCCGCTGCTCGGAACGCCACACAGGATCTCACTCGAAGAATCGGAATAAATTTACACCACGGAAACCAACCAGGAATCCAAAAAGACGGAACATGGCGATCAATATAAATCAGATGCTTTCAACGTACTGATTCAATTAAATAGTAAGGCTGTATTTAATTAAACACTTCCTGTCTCAAATATCAATTTTAGCGATCACCATCACTATTTTCTTCCATAAAAAGAATCCTTGTCACTGGACGTTCATAATTAAACGTGGTCTTATTCCATGTTGGATTTTTTTCCTTCAGATTTTCGATCAGTTCGTTAAAAACATCCGTATGTATAGGATTGTCCTCTCTACCTTGACATAAAATCCCCAAATTATGTCTATATGTGGCTTGTTTGCGGCATTTCCTGACCCGTTTTTTGTATCCATCAATATTGAGTACCATGTTTTGTCTTTTAGCATTCCTGGATGATTTCCGTGGCGTAAATTTATCCTTCAGATGAGGTCCAGAATTATGTTCCGAGCAGCGGCCTGAGTTGTTTGAAATTAGCCTGGGTCTGACATCGGAAGAGGTCAGCGGGTTCGTATTTGAAGTTGTGGATATCGTTGCACCCAATTGATCGTTAGCGTTAGGGTTATAATTAGACGGATGTTGCAGGTCCACCGGTCTCGGGGAATCAATGTGTGCCATATGTGAATAGTTCCATGTGGGTTCCATTTGATGTATTTCGACAGCATGATCCATTGGTAGAGCTGTTGGCGCGTTAGCTTTGCAGATGTTGATTCCTGACATAATAGACTTCGCCACGCAGTTGAATACATTTCGCTGACAAATTCGCATCCACCAGTCTAAAAAACCATTGTGACGTGCAATTCGGTAGCTATATGTACCAGGAGGGTTGTCAGGGGTTGGTGGGTCTGGAAATTTTTCTTTTGCAAGGTGAGTGAGGATGTCCATGGCTCCTTTTGAAAAAGCTCCGCTGAGACACATCCCAAATGTAGATATCTTAGGAGCACCACCACGGTTAACATTCATGAATCGCAGGTCTCTCCGAGATTGTGCAGTGTCCTCATCATTACGTGCAATGAATGTTTCCCATGCGTCAGTACTGATTAAAAATTTGAAGGAAGAAAAATCCAAAATGGAATAGGACTATATTCTTGATTGTCCATAAAAAGCGTCCTTGTAACTGAACGTTCTGATATTTGAGACAGAAAACGTTTAATTAGAAAATAAATAGTATCATAAGGCTGTAATTTCTGTTTAATTTAATAAATATACGGCTGTATTTAAACCTTAATATTTATTTTATATATTTGTTTTAGTGATGGTGATCGCTAAAATTGATATTTAAGACAGGAAGTGTTTAATTAAATACAGCCTTATTACTATTTAATGTATATTGTTTTTATTTCCTTCGCATATTTGAAAGATTTGCATTTTACGCGGTTATAAGGTAACCAGCAAAGCTTCTGCCGATAATTTCGTGGGAGATGATTCCGACGAAATTTCGTCATTGGCAATATCTGATGGAAACCAATTAGCTGATATTTTGTCAAGCATATCTTCTGTCAGTAGGAAATTGTTCTTAGTTGGAGATATTCCACCACAACATGGTGATTTGGTATGTTTAGTAAACAGAGCTGATGGCGACACAGTAGTTTCTCTGTCGCCTTGAATTTGATTTTTCAATGTACCAGTCATGCGTAGTTGACGAAAGTCTACCACAGTCGGAGATACTGATACATCACTAAGCAAATCGGTCGAGTCCAAAGATATTCTTTTTTTACGGACTTCTTCATTTGAAAATATATTTGACAAATCAGAGCCGAGGGATACGCGAAAATCCAGCTTTTCTTCAGACCAATCTTTGAAACTCAGATTCATTTCATCTTCTAAATGTGTAATCTCAGTCTTTTTCTGCCTCCCAGTTTTAATTTCACGAGCCTCTGGCGAATCAAAGAAATCTACATTAATAGTTGATAATTCCGGCGGTGGTGATTGCAGGGTTAACATGTCACAATCGAAGCCCATGTCAAAGTTGAACTCTTTCATGATTTCGTCGTCCACGCCCCAGACAATACTACTGCACTCCTGTGATTTCTTCTTCCGTGTAGTCCGTTTCTTTACAGGTGCACAACCAGCAGCTAAAGCATTCTGCTTTGCACATCTCAACTTTGAATTGCTTGAACTTCCAGTATTCATTTTGGAGCTGCTAGTTTTTGTAGGATTCTTTGAAGCCCTCTTAGGTTTACTTGCCTTCGTTGCCACGGAATGTCTTGTTTTTGCGTTCTTTTTACAAATGGAGGAGTTGCTATGTTTCAATGCTTGTGCTCGTTTTCGCATGGCACTATTCCATCTATTCTTGACCGCATTTTCAGATCGCCCTGTCAATAGTTTGGCAATTTCGCACCAGCGATTACCCATAGACTTCTGTAATGCCATCAATTTTTCGTCCTCTTCTTTAGTCCATGGCTCTTTGTTTAAGTCAGTATCCAAGTGATTGTACCATCGCTCACGAGCTTGTTTGCCCAGTCTCCCGGGTAATTGTGCGGCAATCACAGACCACTTTATGTTACCAACCCCATGTTTTAGAACGAGCTCTGAAACAATCTTATCTTCTTCTTCAGTCCATGGGCCCTTCACAAGCCCTGGCTTCAACACTTTTTGCCATCGATGCAAGCATTGAACATCTGTGCGTGAACAACCAAACGCTATTTCGCTGATTTTTTTCCAATTTTTAGGTCCATATTTTTCTACTGCACCACGCAAAAGAGTATCCTCATGTTTACTCCAGCGACCACCGGCTGGGCATACAGTTTCTCCTGTCACTGGATTTGTTCGAAGTCCAGTAGAAGATTTCTTTGGTACCTTGCATTCTTTTTCTGCTGGAGTAACGGGTACTTGCGATATCCCTTTACCAGCTACAAACCGAACTTTCGGCGCTTTAACTTCAGCGCTCTTTTCCACGTTGGTTTTGACTTTTTCAAAAGTCAAGAGTTCGACGGTATTTTTTTGTTTTTGAGTCACCATTGTCTTAGATTTTGACGAATCACCCTTAATGGTTTCGCAGCCATCTGGTGTGCTACTAAAATGGGTTTTTTTCGTGCCGGAAGGTGTGCAAGCAGTTGGAGACATGACAGGTGAAGGTGGGTCAGGTCTTTTGCCGTTTTTAGTCATTTTTTGAAGTCGTATAAAACGTTCACGAAAGAGTAAGTTTATCGGCGGACTCACGAGCCTGGAAAATACCAAAGAGATTAATGTTCTTTTTCAAGAGCAGGCGAAAGACAATGCAACCTCTGACTTCGCTGTGCATAGCCGTCGCCCAGCGTGAGTCGATATAAATGTCGTCAGTGAACACAAAAAATTTACGAAGGTTAGGTGATGGATGAGTTTGATAATAATGCCTACACACAATCAAAGCGAGAATGAAAATAAAACTGAGCTTTTCTCATTTCGATTACACTAAATACCATTAGAAGAACGTTTAGTAGAAGATTGTACTGCCGAAGCAAATGCTGTGTTGTGTTAACATCTTTAATGCTATTCATTCTGCTCTCAATACTGTAACGTTCACATGTTGTCGAGTACAGTACTCTATTTTCTACTTTGCGAAATTACGCGAAAATTAATGGCGATAAAAGTTAAAAGTAGTAGAAATTCTTAACAGATTTCACAGACGTCTAGTACTTTTTTATATATTAAAAAATTACCGTAATGACAATGTCGTTGTAATCCCAACTTGGACAGTTGGCCGAGTGGTTAAGGCGGTAGACTAGAAATCTACTGGGCATAGCCCGCGTAGGTTCAAATCCTGCACTGTTCGATACGCAACAGAATGTATTCAAGATCTCTCTTGAATAGTTCTTCTTTTAAATTCTTAAAGTATGCAGAAGAGGTGAACGTAATTCGTTCAACGATATCTGTCTCTTCAAGGTTAGAAGCGTAGTACTATGTATTCTATGAATGTCATATAGGACCAAAAATAGGTATTTAGGGGTTGGACGGCGATGTCATAGCTCTGTGGCAATCGTTCAGGTTGACTTTTTTGCCGGATGGGCTCGTAATAGTGCGTGCACTGCGTGCATCAAATGGCTTTTGCCCCTGTGTCAATGGCTTTCATCCAATTTATTCTCACTAGACCACGTAATTTAATCGCAAATTGCCACGTACATCCATCCCTGCGCCAATTCAATCGTAGAAGCGACGCCAAGCAATCGTTGAACGAAATAAGAAAACCCAGTATCCACCACTGTTTAATATGTTCCTAAACTTTGTCGACGAGGCACCAGAACGACCTCTAACCAAACATACGAAGTTGAATCGAAGCGCCCGACTGAAACGTAGAAGGATTGAAAAAAGAGATGAAGAGCGTTTTGCAGTAGTCAATCTGAAGGAATCAGACGGGCGCAAAACAGCTTCTGGACAAGGAAACATGAAACGCAAACGCGGTAGTTGTCCCAGGCAAACGAAATCTACAGGGGTTTTGACGTCCGCAAAGTCTCCAGAGACAAACGCACCACCTGCTATAGGTTCCCAAGATCACGATAAATCCCCAGCAGAGATGACCGCAAGTCTGACCAAATTTGGGTCCCGGCAATTTCCCAAATCGTTAAATCGCACCGAAATTTTAGCTTCCGCGCGTACGCACTTGGAGAAGACAGCAAAATCCTATCACCCCGTGCGAAGTGCTCCGAGTAGTCACATATTTTCGTCTTCTGCATGGGAAGAGTTGGGCCTTGACCCTCGCTTACTGCGTCACGTGCAGACAGGTGCATCATCCTCTTTAACAGACTCAAGTTGCGGGATGGGCTTGGTTGCTCCAACCCATGTCCAAGTAGAGACTATCCCGTTAATTCTAAACTCATCCGTTGATGATGTTGTTGTTATGTCTGAGACTGGTTCTGGGAAAACTCTAACATATTTACTGCCGATTGTAAATATTTTTGCTGGCACTCTTCCTCGTATAATCCGCAAAGATGGTACTTTAGCGTTAATACTGGTTCCAACTCGAGAATTGTGTGCCCAAGTATTGGAAGTGGCAACAAATCTCCTGCGTCCAATGCCTTGGATTATACCAGGTAGTGTATCTGGAGGGGAGAGACCAAAAGCAGAAAAATCCAGATTGCGTAAAGGAATCACAATTTTGGTCGCTACTCCGGGACGGCTACTTTATCATTTACGGAAAACTGCCTCAATGAGGATTTGCTCATTGAAATTTGTTGTCATCGATGAAGCAGACCGCATGATGGATATGGGTTTTGAAGAGCAGATGAAGGATATCTTCTTGTGTTTACAGTCAAAGCGTGCAAAACATGATGAAACTGCAGGAACTCGATGGCGGACAATAATGCTGTCAGCGACGCAAAAAAGTAGTCCAAAGCGCCTATTTGGGATCGATTTGGTCAACCCAGTTTATGTTGATGCTTCGAAATCTAAATCCACTCAGGGCGAAGGCTTCAAAACGCCAAAACAACTATCGCAACACGTTGTTGTACTAGATTCTCCCAAAAAGCTAGTTGGCTTGATTGGGTTTATCCGGCGCAGATTTTTGGAAACGTTGAACAAGCCCGCTAGTCGTGACCATTGTAAAATAGTTATTTTTTTTACGACTTGTGATACTGTCGATTTCCACTGGAATTTGCTCCATAAAGGGTCGATGTATGATCCTTTGTGCCAAATGCTTGGGTGCATGAAGAATTGTTTATATCGTTTGCATGGGAATATCCATCAAAAGCTACGTAAAGCAACTCTTAAGGACTTCTCTGAATCGACTATGGGGATTTTATGTTGCACGGACATTGCTGCCAGAGGTCTAGATATACCTAATGTAAATTGGATTGTACAATATGATGCGCCCTCGGAGACATCCGAATATGTACATCGCATTGGGCGGACTGCTAGAAAAGGCTTGGCCGGATCAACATTATTATTTCTTCGCCCTGTCGAAGTCCATTATATCAAATTTCTAGAGGTCCGTGATATGTGTCTAACGCAAATATCTAGCGCGAGCATCCTAGGAGGTTTGTGCCAAGAACATGGTGATTCATCTGCTAGTTTTAGCAAACGTATTATAACTCAAGATATAGCCGACGATCTTCAGCTGAAATTAGAGCGGTTTGTGGACAATGATAAAGAATTGAACATGATCGCTGCAAAAGCATTTCAATCTTGGATCGGATCATACACATGTCATGAGCAAGCACTGAAGAAAGTATTTAATGTGCGCACGCTTCACCTTGGACATATCGCCAAAAGTTTTGCATTGCGGGATGCGCCGGGCAAGCTGCTAAAAATGGTTAAATCGGCTTGCTCTCGTGAAAAGCATTCACTGGAAAAGGTAGAAGCATGTAATTTTCTAAGTGGTCACACATCTGTAAAAAAATCTATCTGCTCCGATAGTGCACCTAACAACTTTGTAAAATGCGATAACCGGCGGACAAAATGGAAGCGTAAATAATCTTAGTCTTCTTTTTGAGATGCGGGTGAATTTGTAAGTGGGTTGGCAAAAGAGGTTGTGGATTGCACGGCTGCATAATTTTGTGGACTTGTCTATCAACAAGGAAAACGAACTATAGAACTGGAGAAAGATGGTATGATAGTGGCAAGTTTTGATCATCGAATTAACATATAATAACGACATAGGGGCACGAAACCCCCACTCGGGTATAGCTGGCTCATTGAACTTTATCTGGAGCCGCCGATTATACGATACTATTATCTCTTCAAGTACACTTGTTACAAACAATTAATAATTTTGTAGTTCGCTAATTACTAATTGTTGTGGTGTGGCTGTCAGAATCTACGAAATAAATAAAAAGGACTCGATTTTACGCCCCTCATCATAAAGAAGACGGTTCTGGGTAGCTATTATAGTTTGGCTGAGGTTTGGGTGCCGTGCATTTGTAATAATTGGGAATGTATCTGGTTCGAGGTAACCATTGTAGACTGTTAAACCATCTGCTTGATTACCTTGTTCGAATGTGTCGAATTCCTTATCGTACTCTCCCACTGTGCAAGGAATGGAGGTACGAAGGTTCCCAATGTATCGTCATTGAGGCACGTGAATGCATCTCCGTTTGTGATCCTGGCCAAAGAGCATCTGAGAAAATTGCATACAGAGTATATTCCATGGGAGTGTGTGGGTATAGATGAAAACCGTGACTTGCACCCAATGAAATGTTTGTAGTCATCGAGGGGGCAGTTGCAAGGGTTTCCGTCCTTTTTAATACAGGGGAATAAAGCTAGATCACTCATAATTTCACTTGCATGGAAAATGAGGGCGAGAGACCCGGTGATTCGGTAAGTGAAAGCACAAGTAAACCCGTCGTTCGATAGTCCTGTGGATTGATGAAGGATAGGCGAGTATTTGGCAATTTGGGTGAGGGTCGCCCCCGCTACGTTTTGCGTAAACTCTGTTATATCCGTGTCAAGCTGTTTGACTTCGAAACGATTAAATGCGTCATGTGACTGTAAATATGTCAGGATGTTTTTGATTCCGTGTGTATTGCACCTTCAGCCCTTGGATCTCTGATGGTCGCGGGTGTGGGACCCGTGTTCACCATTTCGTCTGTAGCCGTACAGAAGAAACCTATTTTGGTTTCGATCACTGCTCTGTTAAAATCACGCTGTAACCGACGTCTGCTTACTGGTATGATGCACCCGTATCCAATATTACGAAATCGACCGGATTGATAGATGAACCAGTTGAGAATATGAATACTAGGGCAGTACCAGTGTTGATTGCTTCCGATATGGAGACATCCCCTTCCCTTGTTCCACCTTCGTGGAAAACGGCTTCCTTCGTTTGCGATAAGATCAACGTCGTTTTTTTATCGCTGCTGGCCTGCTATTCCAAAGTGCGTTTTATTTGATTCTCATCAATGCCTCTGTCTTCGGTGTCCTCTTGTAATACTTGTTCATACATAAGAGAGATTTAAAATTTAAATTTTAAATCAATCGGCAGGAGGTCAAACAGCTTGACGTGGATATAACAGAATTTGGGCAGAATGCAGCGGGGCCCGTCCTTACCCAGATCGCTAGATACTCGCCCATCCTCAACCAATCCACAGTACTATCGAACGAACGGTTCATCTGTGCAGCTACCTACCGAATCAATGGATCACTTGCACTGCTATATCATGCAAGTGTACCATGTACGTGGGATCATGAACGATATAACCTCATGTCAAAAAGGACGGAACCCCTTGTGGCTGCCTCCTAAACCAAGACGGCGAATACACACACTTTCTTCGATGCAAATCCCATGGCTTCCATCTTCGCCGACATAACTGCATGGAGGACACCCTACATGCAATCTTTCAAGATGCACTTCGGCACAGGATCATCGGGACAGACGCTTTCGCGTATCTTAATGCTGACAAACGCCCTAGGGCAGTTGGGAACATTCGTACCTCTATTCCCTGCACATTTGGAGAGTATGAGCAAGAATCCAGCACTTTTAAACAGGGCAATCAAGCAGATGGCTTAACAATCTATAATGGCCGCCTTGAGCCGGATCTATTCCCATTTATTACAAGCACAGGACCCCCAAGCCCCAATCATCAAAACTTCAATAGCTACCCAAACCGAGTAAGAGCGTTTAACACGTTTACCAGATACTGTGGACAGTATCGCAAGCTTTTGAATTATCAAACAATCTTACTTGCCGATATTCCGACTGTTATTTGTGCATAAAATGGATAGACGAACAAAAACAATGGTATAATCCAATTGTAAGACCCCTTCACAATTTTAAAATGATTGTTTCGAAAGCATTCGTACCAATCAAAACTGATGAGGCGCAGCAATAAAATATACAAAAACAAATTGAAAACTTATTTTACACAGTGTCCAAAAACAAACAAGTTTTTGTCAACAAAGCTCTTCAATTCACCCCCGGAGAATTTTAAGGGATTCACAGGTGATAGTACGGATGATAAAAAGAAGCGGGCTGAAAATACAAAAGCTACAAAAGAGGAACGGTCGTTTAAACAGTTAATGAGAAACGAAATCAATAAGATGAAAAAATATACTAACGTATGGGAAGCGTTCAATGCACGTAATGTCGAGGAGACTGCACAAGCCCGGAGAGACTTGCGATTTACGAACAATAACCGTGGTGGTGCCCCCAAGATATCTACATTTGGAATGTGTCTCAGTGGAGCCTTTTCAAAGGGAGCCATGGAGATCTTTACTCACCTTGCGAAAGAAAAATTTCCGGACCCACCCACTCCTGACAACCCTTCTCGTACCTACAGCTATCGGATTGCACGCCACAACGGTTTTTCAGACTGGTGGATGCGAATTTGTCAGCGAAACATACTCAATTGCGTGGCGAAAGCTATTATGTCAGGAATCAGAATTTGCAAAGCCAATGCTCCAACAACCTTACCAATGGACCATGCAGCTGAAATACTCCAAATGGAACCCACTTGGAACTACTCACAAACGGTACGAGTTGATACTCCGAATCAGAGGGGTTTACAACATCCGCGCAATCAACCACCACCACGTATTCCCATGCAAGACTTGTCTAATCATACAATGGATACAACGATATCCACATCCTCAAATGCGGACACGTCGACCACTTCCGATGTCAGATCCTGGCCAACTTCAAACAATTCAGGCCGCTGCTCGGAACGTCACACAAGATCCTATTCGAAGAATCGGGATAAAACTACACAACAGAAACAGAATCCAAAAAGACTTAACATGTTGGTTAATATAAATGGGTATAAAAAGTTGGCTAGGAAATGTCCTAAGCGAATCACATACATGCATAATATGAAGATTTTATGTCAAGGCAGAGAAGACAATCCTATACTGTACATAAAAAAGCTTTCAACGGATTGATCAAAAATTTGAAGGAAAATAATCCAGTATGGAGTAGGACCACTCTTAACTGTGAACGTTTACAAGGACACATTTTATATGGAAGAAAATAGCGATGGAGACCGCTTAAATTAAATTGATGTTTGAGACAGAAAACGTTTATTAATTAATTACAGCCTGCCTTTATTATATGTTAAATTAAGTAAGTACAGCCATTATATTTGTTTTATTATCATCTTACTATTCACTGACACTCGTTTTTCCTTAAAAGGGTTTGATCTGTTCTTCTACAATATAGGGCGTTTCACACTACAAATAATTGAATAGAAGTACCATTATACTCTCTTGCAGAAGGAAAGAAAAAATTATTTATTTGTATTATGCACACACCATGGATAAAATCACGTAACATTTTTATGTTACGTGATTACCGTCGTATAATAATTTCACAGTGCCGTCACAAAACATCAGGTGTTCGTGTTAAGAGTAAGGCAACAGCCCTGCAGCGTCCATAAACTTGGGTGTATATCGCTGGCAAGGTAAGCTGTGAACACCCCCCCAACTTGCATCGCGTTAGCGCGCATTGGTGTAACATAAACTGGCGTCTCAAACTGGTCATTCAGTTTAAGTTTTGAAAATTCAATCGGCATTAATCGTAAGAATGGTAGTTCAACTACAAGGATTTTTGGGTCTTGCAATCGAAGGCACATGTTCTCTTCATCCCACGCTGCGCCTTCTAACATTAATCCACTGATATAGCAACCCATTTCGAGCTTCTCTGTTACTTCATCCCGTTTTTTAAACTTGGTCACACGTGTAAAAAGTGTAGATTTATCCAAAGGCCATGCTCTGAGGCGGCATGCTGCTTGCACGAGAGCAGTGAGGTAAGATGCGGGAATATGAAGTCCTGCAAGCCACATAACACATGGCTCTCCCCGATCCGGATCGACCCACTCCTCGAATTGGTTTACCCTATTCACAAAATGCAACACCCAGCTGCCAAGGGGTTTTTCCGTTGCGGGTGCTAATTTTATGAACATAGCAGGGACTTGTCCATTGAATAAAGATGCCCCTAGGTCGTCTAATTTATCTGACATTGCAATTTCGCCGGCCATTGCACGATGAAGGTCTACGAGAGACCGCCTCATAGTCCCGACAAGTATGTTCCATCGCTCAAGCTCTTGCAGTAGTACAATTTGTGTTGGCTCCAGAACACTTGGCAATGCTTTACGAACAAGCAGTAAGTCGCTATCTTCTGGTACTTTCGTAAGTACATCTTTCGCAACGGCCGCGATATAATCATCACGACTGACACCACTGGCCGATCCCCCTGTTCGTGGAAGCATGGCTAGCATATTTGTCCACAGACTCTTCGACGCATTTAAGAAGTATTCTATTTCTGCGTTTGGATGAAGCCCAAAAACGGCTGGCCCGCAGATCAGAGGTTGCTGCTCTATTTCGCCTCTATATGCATCACCAGAGGTTTCCCATGGGATCTTATAATCATGCCCTACCTGACTGAAAAAAAATCTATTATGACGATCAAATATGAAATTCCCCATATACTCTTGCGCATAAGTAACTAACACCCGCCGGTCCCAATCATCGCTAACTCGGCCGCCATACATTGCATCCCCAACAAGGTATATCAACGATCCCCATGGAATATCACCGTCTCCATTTATAAGCGCCTTTTCCAAGTACAGGCCAAAGATACGCCGACTAATTGTAAAGTCAGATTCATTGAAGTCATAATTGACATTCCAACCAATCTTCCCATATTTTCTTCTTTCCTGTAGTACTGCGTGTAAATATGCGAGGACAAACGTTAGTGGACGGTAAGCAGGATGGTCGCATTCATTTAACACCGACTCCGTCATTTTGCTGAACGTTTGCCTCATGTTCTGTTTTAGACCATCTGGGGGCTCAGTGACGATCTTTAAAGACCTCTGCAGAATCCCCATGGGAAACTGATCAGTCGGATCAGTGGTGAGCCATAACCGAAATTTTTTGTTCGGGTTATCCAGCTGCTCAATAAATCCTTCTAGGTATGGCATCCATGACAGTAACAGATGGCAGTTTTGCAGGAGAACCCAGTGCCCCCTCGCGCACCCGGTTTCTAAGTATTGTTTTGCTACGGGCCCTTGGCCTTGACCTAGTGAAACAGATTTGAAATGGCTACCAGTCATTTCCATCTCTAAAGACAATTTCAGTATGTCACTAGCTGGATCTGCCCCAGGACTCAAGATAAACACCATAGGAGTTAAAGCATTACTTTCTTCGAATATTTTCAGAAAGTCAACAACGGGTGGTTGAACATATTGTTCTCCCATACGACCAGAAACAAATACTTTGATAGCGTTGTACGAACGATCAGGGCGAAAACACCTTACCACCAAAAGTTTTTGAAACGACGACAGCTTTTTCGTGAGCCCACAGGGAAACTCTTCTATTTCAGGAGTTTCTGTGTCATACCATGCTTTGAATTCGTCCATTTCAGTGATTATGAGGTCATCAAGACCTTCAAAAACATCCGATAACGTAGTGAGTTTAAGAATATCTTTCCAGCCTTGATTTGACATCCATTTAGTGGGATTCGTCTTCGTTGCTTGCTCTAAGCTCTGGTCACCTTTCAGAAAGAAATCCAATTCTTCTTTCACTAATTCGCCGATTTCATCCATAATCATGCAAGTCATTTGAAAGGAATACATTAGTTTATGGATTTCAAAAAGGCCAGTACATGTATAAGTGTATGCTTGCTTAGTGACTTCGCTGGTCATATTTATAAGTCGGTTCTCAACCATTTGGTCTTTTTTTGCTGTTTTTAAGGACCGGAGAAAGACCACGAGAAATGAGTTCAAGGAAGTTTCGTACATGTTCATGATATTTATCAAGCGTGCGATACTGAAATACATAATTGAGCCCCGCATCGCTGTTGACATATAGGTCAAGCGCGTCTTATTCAATTCCTCTTTCGTAGTAGCAGATTCTTTCAATTTGGCTCCGATGATCGTCGCCTTTTCTTTCGTTTCAGCTAAAGCTCCAATAAGCTCCTCGTTATCTAAAATATTGCCTTTGGATTCAGCAAGCATTTTCAAAAGATGGTCTTCAAGCTGAACAATCGAATTTGTCATCTCACTCATTTCATCGACCAAAGACTTAAACTGAACAGCCAGATCAGGCCGTTCATTCTCCACGACTTGGTCTAGAAGCTGTTCTGCGAGACCATTCATGGTGACACCATAGTTTATTATCATGGTCTTCCCCATAATTTCTGGACTATAATGGGGGTTTGCCAATTTCGTTGTCAGGTATAGACGAAAATCATCGTCCCACTCAATTGCTTTGTCTCCTATAATAATCATTTTTTGTGGTCCTTGCATATATGTACTCTTTTCTAATACAGGGTCTATCATGGGGTCAATATATTCTCCAACGTTTTCAAACAAAAATGCTGCTCCAAACTGAACGGCAAGTTCCAAGTGTTTCATGAAATCTCCGTCGTTGAATGTTTTTACTTTCAATTGCCGCTTCGATTCACGGGTCTTAATCCATACAACTGCCTGTTGTTGAGGATCAATGCAAACTGGAAACCGAGACGCACCAACAGTCACCATTCCGTTTTGGGCTGAACTTGAATCCGATGGGAGTCCTTCCGATGCCCACAGCTGTTTTTCTGCGTCGCTGGTTAGTAGACCTTCCAAGCTAAACGGTGTAGTGACAGGAATTTTTCGATTTTCAACGTCAACTGACCATAACCCTGTGCTCAGTTCTTCCCTATACTCGTACGTGAATGCTCCCAAATAACTCAAAAAAGAAGCACCGAGGAGTGAATCACCAATCGTTTTCGCTTTTTGTAATTCCAATTCTTTCGCATCGTCTCCCCAACGTGCACGCTCTCCACTTAACCCAGTGATAAGATTGCTTGCTGCGTCTAGACGTTTTTCCATCACAGCGGCTGTGGCAACGAGCTCAGACAACTCACCGTCTGCTTTCTTAAAACCAGCATCTAGCTCCGAAAGTTTCGATGCCAATTCAGCAAGAAGCTTCGTTGTCGCATCCAGCTCTTTCTGTCCCTGGGCCACTGCCTTTTCCATCGCACGAACTTTTGCACGAAGAGGCTCAACATTTTTAGCGACTTCGTGATATTTAACAATCGCGACTACCCATTGCAGCATTCCCGCAGCGGCCATAGATTTTGCCCTCATTGCTTCTACATTGAACTCGGGATCTTTGAAATACGATTTGATTGGCTTGACCCAACTATCTTTAATTTTATCTTTTTCATAGTTCATTAAGCAATACAGAAAATTTGGTTGTCCCATCATTAACTTTGCGCCCGCCCAACCGGCAGACGGGTTCTCTTTTCCCGTTGGTTTTAAGTATTGAACACACATCGTCACTGCATTAACTGCTTTCGGAGGGTTAGAGAAGGACTTAAGTTCATCAATATCACTTTTATTTATGTTCCGTAATGCTTCAGCGGCGGCTTCAAGAGCGGGCAATGCTTCCCCTAGCGCCGCCTCAGCCTTGACTTTTTCGGCGGCTATAACGATTGCTTGGGCTGCGAGCTCCTTGCTTTTTGCATCGGCGATGATTTGGTTCTTATTCGCAACTTCTGTGCTCTCTTCGATATTCTGGATCAATGCCTTCACATCAATCGTCTTGGCATCCACTATTACCTTTGCAGCCTGGAGCTCGACGCTCATTTTGTCCACAGCGACGGCGGCGTCGTTCAACTTTGCGAGGCCACCTCCAAGGCGGCGTATTGCTAAATCTGATTTTTTTAAATTCTCACGAAGGAGACTTCGATAATTGGCAATAAAATCCAAGTAGTTCTTGGGGGTAACGTAGTAAAAGCGCCTCAATTCTTCTTTATATTTTTCTGCTTTTACCATTACGCTTGTATGGGCCAGCACCATATGAGATGAGATGGCATCCCGAAATTCAGTTGGGACGGCAGCCTCGTCTTTCAAGAAGAATTCAGAAACTGTTTTTAAAGCTTCGTCGGGCCACTTGAAAAACCAATCAATTGTTGTGCAGGAAACGAGCCCAGGAAAATTTCGACATCGCACACGCAGTGTCTCCCCAGACGGCGACATCGCCAAAATCAAGTGTAAATTTTTTTTTGCAACATAGAGGAAATAGTTCCACAACGTTGCGGGTGTGTCAATAATGCCAAATTTTTTTGCTTCCTCCCGTACCAACGCATTTACAGAATCTTTCTCGTCGCTTGCAAAAAGAGCTGGCACCATACCTGTTGATAAGACATTATTTATAGCTTCCAGGAAACTTTCTTGGGCAACATGGGCATCAGTAAATAAGAATGACGTAGGTCCCACGGCGACCATCTTGAAAAGGTCTTTCAAATTTTCTCGGAATTCGTTTTCTCCATATCCGCGAGTCAGGGACACTTCATAAAATTTGTAGCCGCAAGAAAATGTTGCCAGTTTTGACAAACTCTGCTTACCACTCCCTCCTACGCCAACAAGCATTGCGTGTCCACCAGGCATCCGAATCATCCGATGGATTCGAATTAAATGAATCAAAGCCATTTCAAACAAGACTAAAGTCATTGGTTTATTATCAGCATTGTAACTTTCCAACACCCCGTCAAATATTGTGCGAACAATATTGAAATCTCCCATATCACAATATAAGCGCGGGTCCTCAGCACTTTCATTTATGCGAGGAACTGCAAATTCGAAATCTCCGAAGAGACAGGGATCTTGCAAAACGGCGTCTGCAATTCCACCGTGTGCATTTCGAATCAGGCTGGTCATGAGTTGCTTTATGAGCTTTATGTCATCATCAGCAATTAAACGATCGCCAAAAACTCTTTCCATTTCATGTCTCCACAAGCGTACTAATCCTCTCACGTCCACGCATTTGTCAGGTGTAGTTTGACACACGCCTTGGTAGACGCGACCTAAATCACGCAAATTGAAGATGTAATGGAACTTGGACGGTGTAGGGGGCAGCTTGTCGAGCAAATTAGAATATAACTCGAGAGTCATTTTTGTAATACTTTTCGATGCCGCCGAAACAGCTTTGTCGAAGGGGGTTAGGAATGTCGACAAAATGGTATTGAAAATCCCAACCAATACACTTTCTGTTGGTGGAGTCATGTTGAAAACACTAAACCTCTGTATAAATCGAGGGTCAACAGGATTCCGTCCTCCACCAGGGGGGCCCATAGCTCCAATGTAGTTACAATCGCGATAGGTGCGTATATCTAAGTCCTTCTTGTAGTCGTACATAAATCCTCTCCCAACAAGGAATAAAAGTAGAGCAATGGGCTGTTGCGTCCCGTACGTATCTACGACTGGCATGTTCATGTCGTCAATGAAGCAAAATAATTTTTTCCCCATCGTTGGGCCATAAATTTTTCCAGATCTTTTGTCGGTAGCATCCTCGATGCTTGTTCGAACATCCAACCCACTTGTTCGGCTGGACATGTTGATAGTCAATAGAACGCTGCTTTCGGCGTTGAGTGAATCGAGGTAATGTGAGATGGTTACAGTCTTTGCTGTTCCTGGCAGTCCAACAATCAATGCCGGGCGACCAGACCCAACTACATTGTCTAAGAGAAATGTGTACAATGTTGAATCAGACGTGGGAACAATTACTTTGCTAAATTCAAATGGTACAGGCTGCTGGTACTCGGGCACTACTTGTTGCCAGGGGACCCATCGATGCTGGGCAATATCGTAAAAGCTCTCAAAATAGTTTGTACCAGGGGTCGATGTTCCTGATATTCCTTTCAGAAACTCATCAAATTGAAGTCTTGATTTTTCAACCAAAGCACCACCAAACGCCCACGCACAACAAAATGTATAAATGGCTTCAAAGTCTTCTTTCTGGGTAGAGTCTACCCCTTTCGGGGCAACCTTGTCCATAAGATTACAGAATTGTATTACCATTAGTAAATTTGAGATAGGAATCACCTGCTTCGGCCGCGTTTTTATTTCTCCGTCAACGATACCTTCCAAGACGTATGAAGCCAGCTTCTGTATGTAGTTTTGGAACAAGTCGATATAATGTTCATAAACCTCTTGTCTACCTGCTGTGCGCAGGCGGGCCCAAGCTTCATAATAGGGTCTAAATCCTAAGTTTTTTGGGTCGACCCAAACCATCCCACAACGACTAATGGTAGCCGGTGAGGCGAATTGTAAGTCGAATGTTTCCATAATGACCTTACAAAATGGCTGGAGCTGAATGCGCTCACCATTGGGCAATGTAAGGAGCTTATTATCATCCATGACTGAATTCATATTCTCAATCCACAGAGCATCCACATCTCCATCAAATACGAGCCATCGTTTTTCATTTTCTTTCCCTGGTGCAAGATTTCTGTTCATGTTTCGGAACGTATTCGAAAGAATACCGTCTGTCCAGTCTCTGGTTACAGCATTCATTTCACCGTAAAGATCAACTAAAGACTGCGCTTTCGCATTTATAAACCACGTTTTAATTGTATCACCAAACGCAGGTAAACAAGATCGCTGCAATGAAGCGAGACACAATGTTTTTCCCCCACCGGTTGGTCCTACTACCATAATTGTATGGCGTGCTAACAAGGTTTCATATATTTGTATTACTTTGTCCACTTGCTTATCAAAGACATCTTGTTGAGACGATTTGAAGTTATTGTCTTCTAGGTCCGCCTCGACTGCGCTTTTCAAACTCTCAAAAGAGACACGGGGACAATGCAATCCAGGAAATAAATCTGCCAGTAGACCTGCAAACAGAGGTGCATCATCAAATATAAATTTCGGCGCATTCATATCACGAAGGGCTCGGAAAAGGACCAGCTCTTCTGACATGTCAAACATCTCTCTCTTCAGTCCTCCGGCAAGAACTAAAACAGATTTCAGTGCACGAAGACCCCAATCGTAATGAAATTGCTTCGACAGTTGGTCTTTTGCAAGCTTGTAAAGGGTGGTCATCTTTTTGCCGAGTACGTATGCGTCTTCGAAACCTTCAGAAAATAACATAATCATGCAGATCATGAGTAGATCCGGGACAACCATACATACAGGCCGGAATAGGGCTTTTAGATTGTCTGGGAGTTCTGTTCTACCTGCGTAGCCTGGATTCATGGTTATGAATATACCTACCGTCTTCTTTACATAAATCTCACGGCCGATTCCGATGTCACACGTGCCTCGACTAAAGTTGAGGGCACTTTGTATTTGATGAATCTGAGCCGCAACGACTGACAGGACTTCGATATTAATCCGATTAAATTCGTCAAAGCATCCCCATGCCCCTATCATTGCCAAACCCGCAAAAATATTTCCCATCGCTCTGTAATCTAGACCCTCACCACAGTTGACTACAAAACACGCAATTGCGAGCCCCTTCGCCAAATCCTTCACTGTTTCAGTTTTGCCTGTCCCAGCTGGCCCTGCAGGAGACCCACCCAAGTTAAACGTTAGTGCTTGCGTGAGCGTCATGATGCAACGGTCGGTCAGTGGAGTAATTACCAGGCGACCGTCTAAGCCGTAAAATTCATAACCATAATTGAAAGATCCAGTGCACTGTCGAATCTCGCCATCATCTTTATCCCTGTCCCAATAAAAACGAAGCTGGCTTTCCCAAGCGAATTCGCGCGCGTCTAATATGCTATCACGAACAAACTTATCAATTATATCGCGGGCATGAACATCCACTATCAATAATGTGTTGGCTTTCTTTCTCATAAACTTAGATAACTTTTCTCTTACTTTAGCAACAAGCTGTAACAATTGCTTGTTTTGAGCCGACAAAAAGTTTTTCATCGCATATTTATCTCCAGTCTGGACCTTTCGAAATGTATCTTCAGTTTCCCAAGTCCACCAGATTTGTGTTCCATACAGACTGAGCATTCCCAGCACGTCTTCGACCCATTTTTCGCGAACTGAGGACGCATAAGAAAAGACTCCTTCTTTTGAAATCTGTCTTAAGCTCGTCTGCATTTCTTTCTCCACGCAAGTCATCCATGTTTCCACTGGGCCATCTACAGGCACCGGGGAACGAAATTGAAAAAACTCACCTTCACTGCTGCCCATACTTGACACAATTTTGTTCGCTCTGGTAAATTTCAGATATTTCACATTTGTAAACAGTTTCATCAGATGCTCGCCTATGGCAGTCGGGTCAGACGTACCAAGAACACTCAAGAGTTCGTCATCGGAAATATAGTAAAAGCGAGGAAATGACGCCCGTTTTGTATTCAAATAGTCGCTCAGGCTTTTCTGGCATGCATCCAAATCTTTCGCCAACTCGTTCAGTGTGTCACAGCGCTTATCAACATGTGTTGCACGAATAACATTTCTGTCCTTCTGAGTCGTACCCATTATGGCTTTGAACGTTTTGTCGATATGATCAAATTTCTTGGCTTCTTCTGGTAATTGTTGTCGGATGTCTTCTGCGCCGATAAAAATACCTTCAAGATACATCCATTTGCTTTGAACCTTAAACCAAATATCTATGGTATCACCAACGACCTCAAATTTCTTTTCCCACCCGCGGAT